>Ga0164315_10001353_pt1 | contig 18440 bp, 17 predicted proteins | sample GuaBasSedimGuay6_FD_113737 | JGI IMG/M metagenome (GOLD analysis project Ga0164315, IMG submission 113737) | Subseafloor sediment microbial communities from Guaymas Basin, Gulf of California, Mexico - Guay6, Core 4569-2, 0-3 cm | ecosystem: Environmental > Aquatic > Marine > Hydrothermal vents...
CTTCAATGGCCTGCTCTTCTATAGTCAAATTTCTATGAATAAACCCCAAGCCCCCTGCCCTTGCCATACTGATGGCTGTCAATGCTTCGGTAACAGTATCCATGGCCGCACTGACAATGGGAATATTCAGTTCAAGCCCTTTTGTCAAACGGGTATGGATCTTGACCTGATCAGGCAGAATCGCTGAATAATCGGGTAATAAAAGGACATCGTCAAAGGACAATCCCTCCTCTGATAAAATTTTGGACATAAATCAACCTCCGGAAAGGAAAATGTTTATTGATACTATTTGGGCTGACAATCTAATAGGGCCTTAACCAGTCAACTGTAATTAAAAATAAAATCAGTATATAAACAAATATTTTTAGCAAATATCAAAGTTTTTGGCAAGGTCAATATTTGAATCGGCTGGATATTTGCCATAAGGGCAACGATTTTGCCACAACTGATCAGCAAATACCCGTTCCGGTCTGCCAACCTTACACTCCCTAGTGCCTGAATGATTTTTTAAAGTTCAACAAGACCTTCCATTTAACGCCGGAAACTGCGGGCAAGTATGTCCTCAAACAGTCCGGCGTTTTTAAATTACAGGTCTTGTGAACTTTTACAAAAATCACAGGCAATCCGGTCGTTGCAAGGTTAGCAGGCCTGCACTGGCAGGCAGATGGCCTTACTGGAGCATATGGATCTTTGCTTACAATCTCTTGATTGCTGTAGAGGTTAAACCGCCGTGGTGTTTGAGCGAAGAATAAGCGAGTTCATGGCGGTCAGCGAAAGTAATCTTACGTGTGACCTTCAGGTTAGAGATTGTTGCAATGTCCATCCAGCGGAGATAAGGCCATCTGTCTGGAACGGGGTATGTAAAATTCTCTATGGTAAATATCCAGATTGTAAATGATTTTATTGACATAAATGATTTTTTTAAATAGTTTGACTGCTGGTAATTTTTATTTTTACACGGATACCCTAAAAAGAGTTTGAATCAAAATAGGACAATGGATAAAACATGCTGTTAAAAATCAATCCACACAATCCCCAGGAACGCGAGATCAATAGAGTTGTGGATATTATCAGAAAAGGAGGAATTGTTGCTTATCCTACTGATACCTTTTATGGTATAGGGTGTGACCTGATGAATAAAAAAGCCATTGAAAAAATCTATGGCATAAAACAAAGGAATAAAAACAAACCCTTCAGCTTTATCTGTTCGGATTTAAAAAATATTTCTCTATATGCCAAAGTATCAAACTTTGCCTATAGGAATATGAAAAGATTATTACCAGGTCCATATACTTTTATTTTATCAGGATCCAAATTGGTTCCCAAAATAATGCTGACCAGGCGAAAAACAGCCGGCATAAGGGTACCGGACAATAAAATTGCATTGGCACTGGCCAATGCGCTTGGCCATCCGATCATTTCAACCAGTGCAAGCCATCCTGATGGTAAAATATTTGATGATCCCTCACTGCTGCATGATTATTTTGTAAAAACCATTGATGTGGTGATAGATGGAGGTCCTGTCCCGGGTTCGCCATCAAGCGTTATCTCTTTAATTGATGATATACCGGAGATTATCCGTTATGGTGCCGGAGATATTGATATCTTTGAATAAGGTGGTTGCCAGTTTTTTAAAAAAGGTGATTTTATCTTCTCTTGGATAAACAGGATTTAATTCACCTTCAATATTGGCCAGTTCACCTGCCCACCTGACAGCATCATCAAGATTCCCCAGGCGATCTATTAATTTTAAATCAAGTGCTTTTTCACCCGTATATATTCTTCCGTCTGCAAGTTTTGTTATGGTCTGAACATCTATATTTCTAGCCTTTGCAACATCATTCACAAACTGGAGATGAAGCTCGTCAACAAGGTCTTGAAGAATCTTTTTTTCTGAGTCCTTAAGCTCTCTTAAAGGAGATCCCATATCCTTGTACTTGCCGCTTTTGATGACAACAGGAGAAATGCCGATTTTTTTTGTGATTTCCATAATATTGGCATATTCCATAATCACACCAATGCTGCCCGTGATGGTTCCGGGATTGGCAACAATTCCATCAGTTGCAGATGCAATATAGTATCCACCGGAGGCAGCAACTGATCCCATTGAAGTGATTATCTTTTTTTTGCTCCTGGTTTTCATAATTTCCCGGTAGATTTCCTGGGATGGTCCAATACCGCCGCCAGGAGAATCGATTCGTAAAATAATAGCCTTGATCGCCTCTTCCTTGCAAAAAATTTTCATATCCTCAATAATTTTTTTTGAAGAAAATATCATCCCGTTTATTTCTATAATACCGATATTACCTCCGGATGAAGCATAATCCTTAGCAAACGGGGTGTTTAACATTTTTGAACCAAAGGCGACAAGACCCATTGAGCCTAAAATCATAACAGTTAAACAGGTTGAAACAATGATTAAAAAAAATAAAAATGGATGTCTTCGTGCAAACATATAACAGTCCTGATTATTAATTTTTATAAAAAAAGGCCGGGTCAGTAAAACCGATCCGGCCTTTATCTTATTTAACCCTTAAAAACAAAGATCTTGTGTTAGTCGTCTTCAGGTGTATCAATTTTTTCTATATCCTGTTTTTGTGCTTCCTGAGTTTTATTTGCTTCAATCTGCTCTTGGATATTATTTCTCAGGATTTCACCAAAAGAAGAGGTTGCGGGCTTCATGTTTTTGGCAAACTCTTCAAGGTATTTATCGTCATCTTCTTCTTCAAGACGTTTGATAGAAAGCCCGATACGTCTTTCATCACTATTGATGTTCATTACTTTTGCAATAATGGATTCACCAATCTTATAACGTTCTTTCGGACTTTTCACATTTTCCTTGCTGATCTCAGATACATGGACAAGGCCTTCAATCCCCTCTTCAAGTTCAACAAATACACCAAAGTCTGTCAAATTGGTGATAACACCGGAAATTTCAGTGCCCACTTTATACCGCTCACTGACAGATTCCCATGGATCTGCCTGGGTCTGTTTGATACCCAGAGAAAATCTTTCATTGGATTTATCAATATCAAGGACAACGGCCTGGATGGTCTCATTTTTCTTATAAATTTCAGACGGATGTTTGATCCTTTTTGTCCAGGAAATATCAGAAATATGAACCAGTCCGTCAATATCATCATCAATTCCAATGAAAAGGCCGAATTCAGTAATATTTTTAATTTTACCCTCAATAATAGTACCAACGGGATATTTTTGAGAGATAACTTCCCATGGATTATCCACGGTCTGCTTGATTCCCAGAGAAATTCTTCTGTTATCAGGTTTCAGATCAAGCACAACTGCTTCTACTTTTTCCCCAACCGTTACCATTTGAGACGGATGACGAATTTTTCTGGTCCAGGACATTTCAGACACATGGATGAGTCCTTCAACCCCTTCTTCAAGTTCTATAAATGCACCATAATCGGTCAGGCTGACTACACTGCCGAGTATTTTTGAGCCAACCGGGTACTTTTCAACGGCAGTTGTCCAAGGATCCGGTGTCAATTGTTTCATACCCAGTGATACTCTCTCTTTTTCAAAATCAAAAGAAAGAATCTTGACATTAATTTTATCTCCAATGGAAAAAAGTTCAGAAGGATGCTTAACCCTGCCCCATGAGATATCGGTTATATGGAGAAGACCATCAACACCGCCAAGGTCTACAAATACGCCGTATTCAGTTATATTTTTAACAATACCTTCCATAACTTTACCATCTTCAATGGCTTTAAGCGTTGTCGTTCTAAGTTTATCCCGATCTGCTTCAAGAAGAACCCGTCTTGAAAGGACGATATTGTTTCTTTTTTTGTTATACTTAAGGATTTTAAATGTATAGGTCTTATTAACCATTTCATCCATGTTCCGGATGGGTCGAAGATCTGCCTGTGATCCCGGAAGAAACCCAAGAAGCCCTATGTCAACTGAAAAGCCACCCTTAACCCTGCTGGTAATGACTCCTTCAATAGTTCCATCTGCATCGTAAATGTCTTTAATTGCATCCCAGACTTTGACTTTTTTAGCTTTTTCATGTGACAGAAGAACAGTTTCTTCTTCTTCATCCCACACTTCAATCATTACCTCAAATTGATCGTTGACTTTAACATTTACATTGCCTTTTTCATCAATGAATTCCCGAATGGAGATCTGTCCCTCAGATTTATAACCAACATCTACAAGAACCATGTCCCTGGCAATAGATATGACTGTTCCGGTTACAACCTGACCTTCCTCAAATTTTTTAAGGCTGGACTCATAGATATCCAAAAGATCTTCCATGCTTTCTTCACCCGTAATTTCAGATAAAGTAACTTCTTCTTTCTCTAAAGTAACTTCTTCTTTCTCTAAAGTAACTTCTTCTTTCTCTAAGATTTCAGTATTCATTGTTTGATTTTCATTTTCTTCAGTAATGTCATTCATTAATATTATTCTCCCTAAACGTATTTTATACTTCCCCACAAGAACAAAATATGGTCAAGTACAATTTGTCTTTATATCAAAGGGAAATAATAAAATCAACAGAATTATTAAGCTTTTCAGGCCTTGTTAATGCATTTGAGCATTTTTTCAACCACCTGTTCAATGGTTAAAAATGTTGAGTCAATTTTTATGGCATCTTCTGCCGGCATAAGAGGTGCTGTTTTTCTTTGAGAATCGTTTACATCCCTTATTTTCATATCTTCTTGAACCTGTTTAATATCCTTTGTTTCATCGGGCATTTCATCGTAACGCCGTTTTGCACGAACACTTAAATCTGCAAAAAGAAAAAATTTATGTGCTGCATCAGGAAAGACCATAGTTCCCATATCCCTGCCTTCAAAAATCGCATCTTTTATTTTTGCAATATTTCTTTGAATATCCAGAAGAGCAGCTCTTACCTGTACTTTTGCAGAGGATGCAGATGCCAGCATGGATATTTCAGGTGTCCGGATAAAATTTGTTATATCCCGACCCGAGGATATTAAAATAAGCAAATCCTTTTCCATTACAAAATTAAGATCCAGATGTTTTAAAAAAATCTCAAGAATTTCATCCTTTTCCCAGTCAATCCCCTGTTTTTGAATTTCATAGGCAACTCCCCTGTACAAGGCTCCTGTGTCAACATAAACACATCCAAGTTTTTTTGAAAGCATCCGGCTTACAGTTGTCTTGCCTGCTCCGGCAGGGCCGTCAATGGTAATAATTCTGGTATCCATAAGTAAATCCTTATTTTTTTAAAACCTTTTTCAGCACGTCAATAAAAACGATATTCTCTTCTTTTGTACCTGTATTCACTCGTAAAAAGGTATCAAAGCCATAAGATTTCATTGATCTTACGATGACACCCAGTTTCAACATTTGTTCAAACACCTTTGTTGCATCTGTTTCAATATCCAGCATAAAAAAATTGGATTGGGTCGGCAAACAACGAATCCCAAGATTGCTAACCTCATTAAATAAAAAATCCAGCCCTTTATGAATGGTTTGTACACTCTTGTTTAAAAATTGATGATCGTCAATAGCAGCAATAGCTGCAGCCTGGGCAAGAGTATTTACATTAAACGGTTGCCTTATCCTGTTTAAAATTTCTGCAATTTGCCTATCCATTATGCCATAACCCACCCTGAACCCGGCAAGTCCGTAGGCTTTGGAAAATGTCCTGAGCGTAACAACCCTTGGATCATGCAATGGATTTTGTAAAGAATTATAAACCGCATCATTTCTTACAAATTCAATATATGCTTCATCCACAACAATAATAACATCATCAGGTATTTTTTGTGAAAATTCGTTGAATTCATTATACGTGATTGTACTGCCCGTTGGATTAAAGGGATTGGTGATAAAAATTAATTTGGTTCTGGATGATATTTTTTCAACAAGTCCCTCAAGATTTGTTGAAAAATCAGTCAAAGGAACCATGACAGGTATTCCTTTTGCTGTTTTAACACTGATTTCATACATTAGAAATGAAGGCTGAGGCATCAACGCCTCGTCTCCCGGATTTAAAAAACTATGGGCCAAAAGTGCTATAATATCATCTGATCCATTCCCTAATATAATATTATTGGGGGAAATCTGAAATTTTTTGGCAAGCTTATGGGTTAAAGTATAAGACGAAGATTCCGGATACCGATTCATGTCCTTCATATATTTTGAGACGGCATCATAAACTTTTGGTGAAAACCCAATTGGATTTTCATTGGAGGCAAGCTTGATCACATTGGAAATATTATACTCTCTTTTAACCTCCTTAAGGGGTTTGCCCGGCTCATAGGGCTTAATTGTTGATATTGATTTACTGATTTGAAATTTCATGGCCTGATCTCTCCTAAAGATAAAAAGATTAATAAGTAGTTAGGATTTGAAATTTTGTCAATGACTATGATAATTAGTACCTGAACAAAAAGCCAGAAATATAATTTTTCAATTTTGGTTAGAGATTTGCAAATATCAGAGGTTGTTTTAAGATTTAAGATTTAGGTTAAAACTTAAAACCTAAAACTTAAAACCGTGTCTGAACAAGATTTTCGTTCAGGCAGTAAATAGATAAAGTTAAGGATTTTTATGAAAAACAAGGTAATTATCGGGCTTGAAAATCTTATCACAGATCTACCAGAATACCTGGAAGGAAAAAGGCTTGGTCTGCTTTCCAACCCGGCATCCGTTGACAGTCATTTCACGCATGCGTCAACGCTTATACAATATTTTTTTCCAGGACAATTAAAAGCATTATTTTCTCCCCAGCATGGTTTTTATGCTGAAAAACAAGACAACATGATTGAATCCAACCACTTTATGGAACCGGACTTAAAGGTTCCTGTATACAGTTTATATAATGATACAAGGATTCCAACTCAAAAAATGTTTGATCAAATTGATGTTTTGCTTGTTGATATCCAGGATGTTGGAACAAGGGTTTATACCTTTATTTATACTGTTTCCTATTGTCTTGAACTGGCAGCAAAACTTAAAAAACAGGTTGTTATCCTTGACCGGCCCAACCCCATCGGCGGAACGCAGATTGAAGGAAATATTCTTTCAAAAAATTTATCCTCTTTTGTTGGCAGGTTTCCAATCCCCATGCGGCATGGAATGACCATCGGAGAAATTTCACAATTTTTTAACCAGGAATTTAAAATAGGGTGTGATCTGACCGTCATTCCCATGAAGGGCTGGAAAAGAAATATGTATTGGCCGGACACGGGACTTTCCTGGATAGCCCCTTCCCCGAATCTGCCCACTGCTTTTTCCTGCATGGTTTATCCGGGACAGGTTATTTTTGAAGGCACTAATATCTCGGAAGGACGTGGCACCTCCCTGCCATTTGAGCAGTTCGGTGCCCCATTTCTGGATATAAAAAAAATAAAATCCCAGGCAGATAATCTGATAAAAGGCTCCTTCCTTCGTCCGGTAAATTTTGAACCGACCTCAGGCAAATGGCAGGGAAATGTTTGTAAGGGCTTTCAAATTCATGTCATTTCAAAAAAAGAGTTTAAACCCTATTATTCATCCCTGGTATTGTTGCAATTAATTATAAAACATCACAAAAATGATTTCAAATTTAAACAACCCCCTTATGAATACGAATTTGAGCAGCTGCCCATCGATCTTATCTTAGGCAGCAAAACACTTCGAAAAAGACTGACAAATTTAGAAGATATCAATCTTTTATCAGGTCAATGGCAGAATGAACTTCAACAATTTAAAACCCTTTCAGGAAAATATTATTTATATGAATGATAATGATCAGGCAGGCAAATGGAAACGGATGAGTTTTAAAGGCAACAAAGTCTGGGCCAGGACAGATGAAAAAGAAAACCTTTTGATTGAAAAAGGAATGGTGTTGATAAAATACAATTTAAAACAAAATTATGAATACCGGGTTAAGCCGGAGAGTCTTAACCCTGTAGGACAGGCCGTTCCAGCTAAAAAAAAATCAACCTTAGTTCCATCATCAATAAAACCCGGTGCCCGGAATGTCACAAAAAAGCAGAAAAAAGAACCTGAACTGCCGGACAATTGCATTAAAATATATACTGATGGTGCATCCTCTGGGAATCCGGGTCCTTCCGGCATTGGCGTTCTTTTTATTTATGGTGAAAATAAAAAAGAAATATCACAATATATTGGCATGGCAACCAATAATATTGCAGAGCTGACCGCTATAAAAAGGGCTTTGGAGGAACTGAAACGAGATGACTTGCCCGTTCGCATTTTTTCTGACTCAAGCTATGCCATCGGTCTTTTGACAAAAAACTGGAAACCCAAAAAAAACCAGGCCCTGATTTATGAAATCAGGACATTAATGAACAGGTTTTGTGACCTGGCATTCATTAAAGTAAAAGGACATTCAGGGATTAAAGAAAATGAAGTGGTAGATTTTCTTGCAACATCTGCCATCAAAAAAGGCCCGCAATAATGCAGGCCCTTTTTTGATAATCTATTTTAATTCTTATTTTTCTTTTTTCAGTTCATCAAGTTCTTTTTCAAGCTTTTCAATTTTGGCTTTATCATCATTAGGTTCAGATACGTCAGAACTGTCATCCTTTTTCCAGGAATCTTTCAGCTCGTCAAATCCAAGATAAAGCGCAAGACCACCGCCTAAAAGAAGAACAGGTGGAACACACCCTGCTAAAAGGATTAAAAACTGATTAAACCAGACAGCCAACCCCACAACACCAAGAAGAACAGCGATAGCTCCACCAATTAAAGTTTTCATAAAAAAATCCTCCTAAAAAATTAGTTCATATAACAAATTATTCTTTTTCAATTCAACAAATTTTGAAATTATCAATACCAGGTAAAAAAAATATCATAAGCCATTGTTTTTATCAAGGCTATTTTAAGATTGCCATTCCAGTTAACCTTTGATAACTAGTAAAGGTTGATATTGTTTACAAAAAAAATTCCTAAGAAGGATAAGTTAATGGCATTATTTCAAAAGCTTAAAGGTCTTATTACAAATTTCAGGCTTAAGCTTCGCAGAATGATGAGCTGCATGCTGGGCAATAACTATGATTTATTTTTGTGTTTTTATCCTGGTGACCCTGGATATTTCATCCAAAAACTGATTAAACGATTGGTCAATAAACTTAATTTTGATGATCACAATATTGAAAAAATAAAAAATATTAACAAAAAAAGCATTGTTGTTTATGCCAGTAAAAACAAAAGGATGCTGAATTTTTTATATTATCACACCAAGTTAAAAGGCCTTGACCTGCCCTATCCTCAAATCGGGTTTGATTTCAGATTCTTTTTTCTTTTATCTGTAAAACGCCTGATTCAAATCTTTCTTTGCCATATAGATTATTTTTTCCACCATTTTGATTTCAAAGATCCTTATACAACAGGGTATGCCACAAAAGAATTATTAAAAGGACAAGCAGGGTTTATCTGCCTGATTGAAGAAGAAGATTTTTATAAACGATTTATCAAGTCAACCCCGGATCCCCTCTTCCTTTTGATACAGCTTCAAAAAAGCATTGATATACCGGTCATGATTATTCCTGAGAGTATTATTTATGTTACAAAACCCATGAGAAAGGAGCCGACCTTAACTGATATCCTTTTTGGAACCCATGAAAAACCAGGGTTAATAAAACGCTTTTTTATCATACTAAGGCATCCTGAAAAAATCAGGGTCGAACTTGCAAACCCCGTTAATCTAAAAGATTTTATCAACAAGCCTGAAATTGAGCAGCTTGATTCTGAATCCCAGGTTCATCAATTGCGAAGCTATCTGGTAGAGATACTGAACAGGCAGAGAAAAAGTATAACCGGTCCTGTTTTAAAATCAAGACAGGAAATAACAGAAGACATCTTAACCCAAAAATCCTTACGTGAATACCTGGCCCAATATGCTGTGGAAAACAACCTTACATTAAGGAAAACCCATAAAAAAGCTGCAGAATACATCAAAGAGATTGCAGCGAATTACAACCTTCAGGTGATCAATTTTGCCAGTTGGCTGTTAAACTGGATATTTAAAAATATATTTGAAGATCTGGTTGTCAACCAGGCAGAAATCAACCGGATGAGGGAAAAATCCACTGAAGCACCGCTCATCCTGGTGCCATGCCATAAAAGCCATCTGGATTACCTTTTACTGCCCTATATCATGTTTAAAAACAATATGCCCTGCCCCCATATTGCCGCGGGGAAAAATCTGTCTTTCTGGCCATTGGGGCCTTTATTCAGACGTGGTGGTGCTTTTTTCCTCAGGCGAACATTTCAAGGCGCCCCGCTGTATACAAAAATTTTTGCAGCATACCTGGGAAAACTTCTTTATGAAGGATTTAATATAAAAATTTTTATTGAAGGCGGAAGAAGCAGGACAGGTAAGCTCTTAGCTCCAAAGCCAGGCGGTCTTGCCATGCTCATTAATGCCTATAATAATGGTGCCTGTGATAATCTTTATTTTGTCCCGATTTTTATCGGTTATGATCATGTACTTGAAGAAGATTCATATCTAAAAGAAATCGAAGGGGGTAAAAAACAACCGGAAACATTAAAAGGACTCATCAATGCCCGTAAATTTCTAAAGAAAAAATATGGGAAAGTATATATGAAATTTAATGAACCCATCTCCTTAAAAGATTATATCCGGAATAAAAACATTAATCTTTCTAAAACATCAAAAGAAGAATACATAAAATTTATAAAAACTTTTGGCTACAAGCTGATCAATGCAATTAATACCAACGCTGTAGCCACCCCCCACGGTATCATCGCCAGTGCAGTATTAAATTGTTCAAAAAACAGTTTTGTAAAAAAGCAGATGATAGCCCGTGTGACTACCTATATGAATATTTTGACTTTCATGAATGCAGAAGTTTCTGATGCGCTTCTGACTAATCCTGACAATGCTTTAAACGCAGTTATCAAGGACTTTATTTCAAGGGACTTTATCGAACTTGCTGACGAAGATGATAAAGATATCACTGAAAATACCGTTTTTATTGTAAAGGATAACAAACGGGCCATTCTGGATTATTATAAAAATTCTATAATTTCCTTTTTTGTTTATTTTGCATACACTGCCGTGGCCATTCTGGAAATTGACCGGTTCCAATTTTCTTCTTCAGACCTTGTGGTTAGATATAAATTCCTGGAAAAAATGTTTACAGATGAATTTTTCTTTGATGAAGAGACTACCTATGAAGAAGATATAGCAAAATGTATTAAATGGTTTATTAATGAGGGAATCCTTGTGCCGGATTCATCTGAATTAGACCTGTTTCGTATCACTTCCCAGGGGTTAAGGCAACTCAAATGGGTTGCTGCATTTTTACAGCCATTTTTTGAATCCTATAAAACCACCCTTCTATATTTTGAGAAATATAAAACTGAAAAACATGATGCAAAAGAAAGAGTTAAAAAAATCCACACCATGGGTACAAAACTTTATAAAGCCAAAATCATCACATTTAAAGAATCCCTTTCACAGGTTAATTATAAAAATGCTGCCAATTATTTTAGCAAAAATGGGGTTACAGGATCCCAGGATCATGTACAGATTGAATACTATAAGAAAATTCTTGACCGGTTAATTCTTTTGATTGCATATTAAAACCATGAAAGCTTTGATTCTTTCAGCAGGATTTGGTACAAGGCTATTACCCTATAGTCAAAAAATCCCAAAGCCTTTGTTTACAATACTGTCTAAACCATTACTTGAATATGTCGTTCAACAACTTGTGGACAATGGGTGTGAACAGATTCTGATCAATACACATCATTTGCATGACCAGATAGAAGTCTTTGTCAAGCAACTCAGACATATAGTTAACATTCAAACGATCTATGAACCTGTCATTTTAGATACCGGCGGAGCCATTGCCAATGCAAAACCTTTTTTAAAGGACAGCCCTTTTTTTGTTATTAATGCTGACATTATTTCAAATGTTGACTTAAAAAAGGTGTATGCTTTTCATAAAAAATCAAATACCCTGGTAACCCTGGTTCTTCATGATTATAACAAATTTAATAAAGTCAAAATTGACAGCCATGGATATGTCCAGAATTTTGAATCAAAAACAAATAGCCTTGCCTTTACAGGCATCCAGGTTTTATCTCCCAAAATTTATGATTATTTCCCCAATAAAAAAATTTTTTCAAGCATAAAGGTATATCAAGATCTCTGTAGACAAAAACAGATAAGCGCATTTGTAGAAAAAAATATCTTCTGGTCAGATATCGGGACAAAAAATACCTATTCAATGACCTCCCTTCAGATCCTTTCCGCAAACCAGTTTCAAATTAAACAGAACAAAATAAAAGAAATTCAGATTGACAAACTTGCCGGCGACGGGTCAGATAGACGCTGGTACAGAACAACATATAAAAACCGGTCTTTTATTATCTCAGATCATGGCATTTGCATGCCCAAAACTGAAGCTCTTTTACAACTTAATGCCTTTGTTCATATTGGTACCCATCTTTTTTCAAAGGGAATTTTTGTCCCCCGAATCCTGAACCATGACGCACTTTCCGGGATGGTTATTCTTGAGGACTTGGGTGATGACCATCTTGAGGCCCGGATCAAACAAAAAAATGATGCCCGGTTCACTCTAAAACTATATAAAAAAGTGATAGATTGCCTCATCGATTTTTCAATCAAAGGCATTAAAGGATTTAAAAAACAATGGACGTATCAGACCGAAACCTATTCAAAAAAACTTATTATTGAAAAAGAATGCAAATATTTTTGGGAAGCATTCATTAGAAAATATTTAAAACTGAATCTTCCAGTTAAAGAGTTTTTAAATGAATTTAACCATATTGCAGACCAGGCACTGAAACACGAATTCAAAGGCTTAATGCACCGTGACCTGCAGTCAAAAAATATTATGATCAAAAATGACCAGGTTTTTTTTATTGATTTTCAATCGGCACGGCTTGGGCCTTTGCAATATGATCTTGCATCTTTACTGATTGACCCCTATATGAATCTTAACGATCAAATAAAAAATGATCTTCTGCAATACACCACAAAAAAATTAAAATTAACTCCAAAGGAAACCCAGGACTTTTTAGACTGCTACCATTATTGCTGCTTGACACGAAATTTACAAATTCTTGGAGCGTTCAGCTTTTTAAGTTTAGCTAAAAAGAAAAAACAATTTGAATACTATATTCCAGATGCTGTAAGATCGTTAAAAAAAATCATCAAAGGGTTGAATACAAACAAACTTCCCAAGTTATCCAACCTTGTTCAAGACCTATAAGGAGTTGTTTACATGGAAAAAATAAATATCATGATCAATGGCCTGCCCGGTAAGGTTGCCGGCAAAATGGTCCAGTTCGCCATTGCAGATGAAAGGTTTAATGTTATTCCCTTTTCCCTCACTGGTCAGGAAATAAAAAACAAAATCCACGCAATTGATTCAATGCGTTTTGAACTTGTCAAACCAGACACCCGGGATAAAAAAATACAGGAAATCAAGTCATGCTTTGCTTCATTTATTGCCATTGATTATACACACCCTTCGGCAGTTAACAAAAATGCGCTTTTTTATACCCGGAACCTGATCCCTTTTGTCATGGGTACAACAGGAGGTGACAGGGAAAAACTTGAACAGGTTGTAAAAAATTCTTCAACTCCGGCTGTCATTGCACCCAATATGGCCAAACAAATTGTCGGATTCCAGGCCATGATGGAATATGCGGCAAACACCTTTCCCAATCTTTTTGAGGGTTACACCCTTAATGTCGTTGAAAGCCACCAGAAAGGAAAAGCAGACACGTCAGGCACTGCCGGGGCAATGGTGGGATACTTTAATAAACTGGGAACAGATTTTGATATTAATGATATTCAAATGGTCAGAGACCCTGAACTACAGGAAAAAGAGTGGAGAATCCCCAAAGAGCATTTGACCGGTCATGGATGGCATACCTATACCTTAACTGCAAAAGACGGGTCAGCCTTGTTTGAATTTAAACACAATATCAATGGCAGAAATATTTATGTAAAAGGAACCTTTGATGCGATTTTTTTTCTAAAGGAAAAACTTGCCGAACCAGACACCCCTAAAAAGCTTTATACCATGATTGATGTATTAAACCGGAAATAATGAATTGAATTTTTATCTGAAAATTATTTTGATCATATTCGGCTTTTTATATCTGATCAGCCCCATTGATATCATTCCAGATATGTTATTGCCATTTGTCGGCTGGATCGATGATGGTGTTGTTCTTGGTACAATTTATTATCTAATAAAATATGGAAAGCTGCCCAATTTCCTGTTTAAAAAAAAGAGGCCATTTAAACAGTCCTATAACCAGAGTGCTGAAAATTTTGCCTCGGATAAAAAAAACCAACAGACAAATAGGCCAGGTAATCAAAAACACACATCATCTAAAACAGTTAAAACCCCATATGAAATTCTTGGTATTGGCCCCAATGCATCAAAAAAAGAAATTCAGTCAGCATATAAGGAAGCCATAAAAAAATATCATCCAGACAAAGTATCCCATCTGGGTGAAGAATTTGCCGGCCTTGCCAATAAAAAATTTATTGAGATCCAAAATGCCTATGACGTTTTAATGAAAAAATAAAAACCAGGTATCGATTAACCAGATAAAACAGCTAAACACATGACAAATTTTTTAAAACTCAATTCCCAAAAAATCGAAATACAATGGCACGGACAAAATGAAAAAAATCAACCAACCCTGATTTTTTTGCATGAAGGGCTTGGGTGTACAAAGATGTGGAAAAATTTTCCCAAAAAACTATCCCGGGAAACCAGATGTCCGGCTCTGATTTATTCAAGATTTGGATATGGCAGTTCCGACCCCTGCCCTCTTCCCTGGAAAATAAATTTCATGCACAAAGAGGCCTTGTGTATACTTCCAGACCTTATAAAAAAAACAGGCATAAAAAACTATATCCTGGTAGGTCATTCAGATGGCGGTTCCATTGGAATTATTTTTAGCGGCAGTCCCTGTGCAAAAGGCCTGAAAGGACTTATCACAGAAGCGGCCCATGTTTTTTGCGAACAAAAAACGGTGGATTGTATCCAACAGGCAAAAATTAATTATGAACACAAAGAGTTAAGACAACGCCTTGAAAAATATCATGGTAAAAATACACAGAATGCCTTCCGAGGCTGGAATGATGTCTGGCTTGCCCCTAATTTTATCAACTGGAATATTGAAAAATATTTAAACAACATTAATATCCCCATGCTGGCCATCCAGGGGAAAAACGATCAGTATGGAACCATAAAACAAATCGAGTCCATTAAAAATCATGTAAAGCATGTCAAATCATATCTGGTTGATGACTGTAGTCATTCTCCACATATAGAACAGCAGGAAATTGTATTGAATATAATGACCAGATTTATTCATCAAATTGTTATTCATGAAAACAATCCATAAAAACCCATAATTTTAAATCTCATTGACAAAATAGGCAATATTTGAAATAAACCAATAATTTAAATCACGCCAGATTATAAAGGGAGTAACTCTTGACCGGGGTAAGTGAAATTCTTGTTTTACTACTGCTGATTACCTGTATTTTGATTTTGCCAAGAATGTTTAAGGGAAAACCTGTCAAAAAAACTTCTTCTGTGAATAGGCTGAAAAGACTTCCTGTAAAAATCCGTTTCACTATTGTCCTCTCCCTTATTTATCCCATAGCAATAGCCCTTTATTTAAAACCATGGAATGGAAATCTTATTGGAAATCTTATTTCTTATATTTCCTATGGGATTATACCTGTCTTTCTGATCTGGGCTATCGCATGGATTCTGGCCGGGAGAAAAAAATAAAAGCGCATTCTTACTGCCTTTAAGGCAAATCATAAGAATGCGCTTTATGCAAAGTATAAATCTCTTCTAAGATTGTTTTAAGTTTTAGGATTTAGGTTTTAAGTTAAAACCTAAGACTTAAAACAGTGTCTGAACAAGGTTTTCGTTCAGGCACTAGTGATGAGCCTCTCCTTTGTCCTTCATGGTGTCATAAGCTGCCTTTAAAATACAATATGTCATGCCGACACCAAGAATGGAAATAGCATACCATAATCCACCGAAGAAGACTGCATGCCCGATGTCCCATATCCATTCAAAATTAAATGGAAACATAATTTTTCTCCTTTATGCAAAAAAGCTTATTCTGTCTCTGTTATCTGTTTTACCGTATTGAGTTCCTTTTCCTGGGGGAAAACCGGAAGATACCGATATGTCAAAGAAATCAGAATTATTCCATATGCCACAGGAAGAACCGTTGTAGCGATTTCCTGCCAGCTTGGAAAATAAAGCGCCCAGGTATCAAAACTCATTACCGGAATCGCCATAACCTGAAGTACCATGACCCACCGGTTCAGGCAGACACCAATAACACCAAGAACAATGGCAATCAGACGTAATGTCGGATTTTCCCGGGTAGATTTTGTAATCAGAATAGCACCGGGAACAACACCGCATAATACAATCTCGGTAATCAATATCCAGTATCCATAGAAACTATTGTTGGTATAAAAATGGCTCAGTTTGAATCCAAGGCTGGGTACGGTTACCGTTGCCCAGTAAATCGTGTCAATAATCTTGGCAATGATATAAGTGGTGATCATCCACCCGGATATTTTAGCCAGAAGATGAACCACATTATCATTGACCAGTTTTTTACCGGTAACAGTTTCCGTGATTTTTGTTACCAGAAGCGTAAAGCAGGGGCCAAAGGCAGCTGCAGACCAGGTAAACAAAAAGAAGGTCCAGGGCCAGATCAAAAGTCCTTCCCTAACAGCAAAAGGCCGAGCGAACATAACGCCGGCAACGCCACCAAGTGATCCCTGATGGAAAAAGGACAGAAAAGCACCCGTTGCTGCAAAGACGGCCATGACACCGTGCATGTTATGGGCAAGATGATGAAAGAAAGGCACTTTGTTGACCTGTCTATTCTCAAGAATATTGGGGATAAACTCAATAGTCAAAACCGCAAAATAACACGACAGACAAAACGCCACCTCTGTCAACATTGAATGGACATTGGCATGCCAGAAAATAAACCAGCTTCTAAGTGGTTGACCAACATCAATGCCAAGGATTAATAATGCCGAACTATAGCATATAAAGCCAATGATAACAGCAAAATTGATAATGTTTTTCAATTCATCAATATTAAAAATATATCTCAAGAGACCTGTAAAAAATGCACCTCCACCAACAGCGATAACGGCAAGATCGGCCCAGATCCAGAGGGCAAACCCATAATAATCGTTCATATTGGTCTGGTTCAGGCCTTTCCACCAGATCAGTCCTATGGCAAAAACGCCCCAGAGAAGTACGGCACCAACGACGGCTATCCCAATGGCAAACTTTGGAAATGAGCAGCGTTTTGCACCTTCAGGTATTAATGCAGAATCCATATTTATTTACTCCTAAATCAAGGTTTTGGATCACTTAACCATGGGATTAAGACCCATGATGATTCTTAATTTCATCCCATTCACCATCCAGATAATTATCCCCGGCTTTTCTTACCCATTCCCGTTCAGAAAGATAATAGATTTTAGGATTGGTGCCCAGTCTTTCAAGGAGCCTGAAAACCTTAGGATTTCTTGATTTTCCGACAATATCTCTGTTTCTTGAATCCGGGTGAGGATCAGGTTTTACAATCTGATGAACCTGATGCGCAGGATTATTAAGATCTCCGAATACAATGGCACCGGCAGGACAAGCTGTGGCGCAGGCGGTTTGATATTCATTCTCTTCTATATCCTCACGGCCTTCATAGTATGCAGTATCCTTTGCAGCCTGGTACCTGTGGTAACATAAACTGCATTTTTCCACAACGCCTCTCATTCTCACAGATACATTGGGGCTCAGGTAATTTTCCATTCCCGCGGGCCATTTGGGATCCCACCAGTTAAAATACCTTGCATGATAGGGACAAGCTCCCATGCAATATCTGCATCCAAAACAACGTGTATAAATCTGGCTGACAATCCCTGTATCATGGTTATAATCTGTTGCAGTTGCAGGGCAGACGGAAACGCAGGGTGAATGACCATGATCCCCTTTTCCTCCACAATGCTGACAAGGCCTTGGCAGATATGCAACTTCAGTATCAGGAAAGGATTTACCATTGGTTAATTTATAAACACGCATCCAGGTAATGCTATCCTTTTTATTGGATTCATCCTCCCTAAAAGGAACATTATTTTCTGACATGCACGAAACCATACAGGAACCACAGCCTGTGCATTTATCCAGATCAATAACCATTCCGAACTTATGTGCTTTATTATTTTCTTGTTTCATTAAGAACCTCTTTAGCAATTTATCCCATAATTAAAATCTGGAATTTTAAGCCTTGGAAATTTTTGCTTTAATTCCAAAGGCAGCATCCAGTCCTGAACCAGATTCAATTACCGGGCCTATTAAATCATTCACATTCACACCCTTGTTGGAGACATATTTATTGTCACAGGTATGACCAAG
>Ga0164315_10001354_pt1 | contig 18425 bp, 18 predicted proteins | sample GuaBasSedimGuay6_FD_113737 | JGI IMG/M metagenome (GOLD analysis project Ga0164315, IMG submission 113737) | Subseafloor sediment microbial communities from Guaymas Basin, Gulf of California, Mexico - Guay6, Core 4569-2, 0-3 cm | ecosystem: Environmental > Aquatic > Marine > Hydrothermal vents...
AGATTGTCAGCATATTTATCCACTGCCTTGTTATACTCCTCTACCGTCATTAATTGCAGGTCAATTGGTGTCAATAAGACGACCGTCCCGGATTAAAGTTACAGGGAAAATCAAAAAAAAATCAAAAATCTTGCAATTTTAATATTATAGATATTATATTTGACTGAACGTTCAGTCATAAATTCATGTCCCCACGCACACCAGAACAGTTTGAGGAGATACGCGAATCGCGCAGACAGCAGATCATGGATGCTGCCCTGGAGCTCTTTGCTCAGAAGGGGTATGCAAGTTGTTCCATTGCTCAACTCGCCAATCACACAGGCATCTCCAAGGGATTGATGTACAACTATTTTGAGAGTAAAGAGGCCTTGCTGGTGGCCATCATTGAGGATGGCATTAGCGAATTTCTGGACTATTTTGATCCCGACCATGACGGGGTGCTAACCACAGAGGAGCTAACCGGATTCATCCGTAAAGTATTTTCCAGTATCAGGGAAAATCAGCAGTTCTGGACTCTTTATATCAACATTGTAATTCAACCCAGGGTCAAAGAGTTCCTGGATGGTGAGCCTTTTCGCAATGTAATGGACCAATATGGCCCTATGTTGATGGCCTATTTCAAAGAGATGGGTTTTGAGGATCCTGCCCTTGAGATGCTTACCTTCTCAGCCCTGATTGAGGGTTTCGGTGTGCTAATGGTCTACGCCTACCCCAGTGTTGAATTGCCGGATAAGCTGCTCCAGAATTATGAGGCACGAGTCATCGGGATGTTTACCAAAAGATCCAATTAATATCGAATCATACAAGCCACATGAAAACAAGCACAAAACTACTTACATTACTCCTCCTGTGGGGAATGACACTCCCAATGCTGGGACAGGAGCTCTCTCCCCAAGAGATTGTCCGGAAGGCAGATGAAAAATTCAATGGGGAAAAAACCAGCATCAGCCAGATGGCCATGACCATTGTCAGACCTACCTGGGAGCGCACCGTAGAACTCAAAAGCTGGTCCAGTGGCCGGGAATATTCACTAACCCTGATCACTGCACCCGCAAAAGATAAAGGACAATCCTTCCTAAAAAGGGACAATGAGATGTGGAGCTGGAACCCTACCATAGACCGTTTGATCAAACTTCCTCCTTCCATGATGTCGCAGGGATGGATGGGATCAGACTACACCAATGATGATATTCTTAAAGAGTCGTCGGTGGTCAACGACTATGACCATGAAATCATTGGGGAAGAATTGATTGAGGATCGCCTCTGTTATAAAATAAAGATGGTGGCAAAGGAAGATGCCGCAGTGATCTGGGGTTTTCAGATTCGCTGGATCGACAAAAAGGACTTTCTCTTTTTGAAATCAGAACTCTACGATGAAGATGGGTACCTGATTCGTACAGAATTGGGTAAGGAGATCAAAAGCATGGGTGGAAGGTTGATCCCCTCCCTCCTGGAGATTATTCCTGAGGAAGAAGAGGGTCAGCTTACTATTGTGAAAATCAAAGAGATTGAGTTTAATACACCCATCAAAGACAGTTTCTTCTCCCAACAAAATATGAAAAGAGTACGCTAATACGATACTTATGAATAATTTAAATTTAGCCTGGCGAAACCTGTGGCGGAACAGGCGCCGAACCATGATCACCTCGGCTTCCATCTTCTTCGCTGTCTTTTTCGCGCTGGTCATGAGATCGATACAGCTTGGTTCCTATGATCATATGTACAAAAATGTCATCGAATCCTATACCGGATATATCCAGGTACAACACAAGGATTTCTGGGATGAAAAGATTGTGGACAATACCTTTGCTTATGATCGACAATTGGAGCGGCAACTCCTTGAAGATGAAAATGTGGAGGCAAGCATTCCCAGGTTTGAATCCTTTGCACTGGCCTCCAACGGTCCCCAAACTAAAGGGGTGTTGGTTATGGGGGTGGACCCCGAAAAAGAGCGCTATCTCTCCAAGGTCACCGACAAAATGGTGAAATACCGACTTACCCCAGAAGCCCTTGAAAAGATCAAACAAGATTCCAACCTGCCTGAAAAGGTTAAAGAGTTGGCGATCCTATTTGAAAACAGCGCCTATACAAACAATTCCCGCATGCAACTGGACCTTGGGATCGATGATAAACTGGCTTCAGAGATTATGCCATCCATCGAATCGTATACAGCATTTCAAAATGCATCAATTCATATGGGCGAACCCGGGGTCTGGGTAGGTGATAAACTTTCGCAATACCTGCAACTTGGTATTGGCGATACCATAGTACTGATCAGCCAGGGATACCATGCCACCACAGCAGCAGGTAAATATGAGATCAAAGGAATTGTGAAGCTTCCCCTGCCCGACATTGACAACAAAATCGTCTATCTCCCCCTGGATATTTGCCAGGAACTATATAATGCAGAAGGAAACCTCACCTCCCTGGCCCTCGCTGTGAGCAACAACAGGGACAAAACCATTGCCGAAACTGTACAAAGGATCAGTAAGCTGGTATCTGAAGAGCACAAGGTGATGGAGTGGCGGGAAATGAATGAAGTGATGGTCTCCCAGATGGATGCTGATGATAAGGGTGGCCAGATTATGCTGGGTATCCTCTACCTGGTAATTGCCTTCGGGGTTTTTGGTACGGTGTTGATGCTGACCGCGGAACGAAAAAGGGAGTTTGGTGTATTGGTGGCTATTGGGATGCAAAAGAAAAAACTGGCCTCCATCATGACCCTGGAGATGCTGCTCATCGGATTGTTAGGAATCCTGAGCGGCGCACTGGTAGCTTCCGTTCTGATCCTCTATGGCGTAGAGCATCCGATTGTATTTAAGGGAGAGACGGCAAAAATGTTTGAAGAGTATGGAATGGAACCAAAAATGGCATTCTGGACCATCGGCACCTACTATATCTCGCAAATACTGATTGTAGCGCTTATGGTACTTCTGGCCATTGGATACCCAATAAGAAAGATTTTCGGAATGAACCTGGTAAACGCTTTAAGGGCATAACACATATAGATATGATCTGGAAAACAGCCTGGAAGAATGTATGGCGGAATAAGGTCCGAAGCCTGGTGGTAATCATTTCGGTGACCATTGGCATCTTCGGTGGAATATTTGCCGTGGCGGTGATGAATGGAGCCATTGAACAGAGGGTGGACGCAGCACTTAATGAGGAGATCGCGCACATCCACATTAATCATTCCAATTTAAGGGATAATTATGATATACAACTTTTCATTCCCGACCTGGAGCAGGTTTTGGAAACTGTAAACGCCACCCCGGGAGTGAAATCAGTTACCTCCCGCACAATAATTACAGGGATGGCTAACACAGCTGCCAAAAGTGCGGGTGTGCAGATATTGGGAATCGATCCCGAAACAGAAAAAAAGGTGCTCAAGCTATATGAAACCACCCTGCCGGGAACAGGCAGTTTTTTTGAAACAGAGAGCAGGCACCTCCTGGCCTATATTGGTCAGGACCTGGCCAAGGAGCTGAACATTATCCGTTATATGATCAATGATGCAGTTATTGATTCTTTGAAGAAGAGAGAGCTTCCCGAGGAGATTCTGATTAAACTGGCTCCCTACAAGGGACAGCGATTTAAGAGTGAAAAATCCTTTAAAAAGGAGATGAAAAGCATTCTCACCCTGAAGGAGCAGCATGCATATGCCGTTAAAATTGCAAAAGAGGCATGGTCTTTCAGGCAGCGGTCAAAAATGACCCTTACCTTTATTGACAAAAATCAGGTACAGACCGGGGCCGTCTTTCGAATTGCAGGCATCTACGACATCAAAAACAATATGTTTGAGATGAGCCAGGTGCTGGTCAAGAACGAGGATTTGATGGAGCTCACCGGAATGACCTCAAAGGAGATGCATCAACTTGTGATCTCCCTGGAGGATACGGAGATGACTGAAGAGGTGACTGCGTCGCTAAAGAGTGCCTTACCTGAACTGGAAATCATGCACTGGAAAGAGATCCAGCCCGACCTGGCCATGATGACCGATATGATCCAGAAATTCTATGGTGTTTTTATGGTCATCATCCTGGCAGCGCTGGCCTTTGGAATTGTAAATACCATGTTGATGGTGGTGCTGGAGCGTACCAAGGAGCTGGGTATGCTTACGGCCATTGGCATGAATAAGAAACGGGTATTTAGCATGATCATGCTGGAGTCTGTCTTTCTTTCCATAGTGGGAGGTGCTGTGGGCATGGCGGTCAGTAAATTCATGATTACATTAACAGCCAGAAACGGCATCAACCTGGCGGGCTATGAAGAAGGTTTTGAAGCCATGGGCTTTTCGGCCCACATCTACCCGGTCATCTCCACCTCCTTTTTTGTCACCGTAACTATCCTGATTATTGTTACCGGGATTTTGTCGTCCATCTACCCGGCCCTGAAAGCACTCAAGCTGGATCCGTCAGAAGCACTAAGAACTGAATAAAAAAATAAGATATGAAAGTATTAGAAATTAAGAACGTACATAAAATATACAACAGCTCAGAAGTGAAGGTACATGCTGTAAATGACATCTCTCTGGATTTCGAAAAGGGCGAGTTTGCTGCCATCGTGGGACCCTCCGGATCGGGAAAAACCACACTGCTCAATTTGATCGGCGGACTGGATACACCCACCAGCGGGGAGATTATGGTAGATCATACCAATCTTGCCGAACTCAAGTCCTCAGCACTCATCGACTTCCGGATGAGAAACATCGGGTTTGTATTCCAATCCTATAACCTGATTCCGGTGCTCACCGCCAAAGAGAACGTTGAATTCATCATGAGCCTTCAAAAATGGAAAAGGGAGGATCGGGATGCACGTACGTTTGAATTACTCAAGGCAGTGGGACTTGAGGATAGGGTAAATAGCCGGCCTTCCAAGCTATCGGGCGGCCAGCAGCAGCGGGTGGCTGTGGCCAGGGCACTGGCTTCCAAACCCAAGTTCGTCCTGGCCGATGAACCCACCGCCAACCTGGACTCCAAATCCACCGAAACCCTTCTGGATATCATGGACCAACTTAACAAAGAGGAGGGAATCACATTTATCTTTTCCACTCATGATGCCAGGGTGGTGAAAAAAGCCAGACGAGTAATCACCATAGAGGACGGGAAAGTGGTCTCCGATGAGCGAAAAAACTAGCCTGTTCGTGTTAAAACGATTACAGTATTTTCTGATCCTCTCTATCCTGGCCACAGGTACTGCTTATGGCCAGGAGAAGATCACCATGGATGGGTACATCTCCAATACATTTTCACTATATGGCATCGAGGACCAGTCCCTCTGGGAGAACAGCTTTATGGACAGATTCAACTTTATGGTCTATCCCACCCATTGGCTTACGGGTACCGTTCAGTTCAGAAGCAGAATTATTACAGGGAATACACTAAAGAAAATTCCTGGCTATTCAGATGGGCTCGGGATGGACCCTGGATATATGAACATGACCCTGTTAGCCGATGGTAACCTGGGAGACAACACGGGTTTTGCGCTTACCACAACCATTGACAGGTTGTGGTTGCAGTTAACTTTTGGTAACCTGGAAATCATAGCTGGCCGGCAACGGATCAACTGGGGACAAACCCTGGTGTGGAATCCCAATGATATCTTTAACAGTTACTCCTATTTTGATGTGGACTATCCCGAACGACCGGGAAGTGATGCAGTGCGTCTTCAGTATTACACCGGGAATGCTTCCACCATCGAACTTGTGGCTAAAATTGACAGTTCAAACCGGGTCACAACTGCTGGCTATTTCCGGTTCAACACCCTTGGATTTGACATCCAAATGCTGGGTGGGGTATACCAGGAGGAGGACCTTATTCTTGGTACAGGTTGGAGTGGTAACCTTGGGCCTACTGCATTTCGGGGTGAGTTGTCCTACTTTCGGGACCTGAGTCAATTTACCGATACCACAGGCTACCTCATGGCCTCAACAGGATTCGATTACACCTTCTCTAATTCGCTTATGATCCAGGTAGAAGGGTTATACTCTGCACTTGCTAAAGAGATGGATATGAATAGTTTCCTTATGTTCTACGGCGGAAATCTTGATGTAAAAACCCTTGGATTTACACCGTGGACCTTCTTTTTAAATGTCTCCTATCCACTTACACCTCTACTTACAGGTAGCTTTGCTTCCATATGGTATCCCCAATGGGATGGATACTTCCTGGGCCCCTCCCTGGATCTCTCCATAAAAAGCAACATGGCCCTCTCATTGATCTTACAGCACTTCTCTGCTAAGTTTGAAAACTCATCAGGGAGCCCAATAAGAAGTAACAATACATTTGGATTTCTACGTTTCAAATGGAATTTTTAGTGTTTAGCACCTTCTTTTCTTGAATTTACCAAATTGTTAACAACTCTCTCTCATCTCCATGGATTTTTGCTGTTAATTAGTTGTAATCAACATGTTAGCAAAATACAAGGATCATGGAGAAGCAGGAACCAGTAACCATATTCCCAATTACAAAGCAACCCGAATACCACTGGAACAACAGGGTAGTGCTTATCACTGAAGACGAGGAGGTGAATTTCTTCTATCTGAAAACACTACTCAAAAAAACTGAAGCCCGTATTTTACGCGCAAAAAACGGTAAAGAGGCTGTAGATATTATTGCTGAGTACGATGGAGGTATCGACCTGATACTAATGGATATTAACATGCCTGTGATGGATGGTTACGAAGCCATGCGTATCATAAAATCAAAGCATCCCGATCTGCCTATTATAGCCCAAACTGCCTACACCCTGAATAATGACCGACATAAATGTCTGAAAGCAGGATTCAATGATTATATTGCTAAACCCATTAACAAAGTGGCGCTTTTCAGAATGGTCGATGCTAATCTTTCATGAGGGCAGTTATTCAGAAAGTATCAGAAGCACATATCACCATCAATCGGGACACCCAAAAGCAGATTGGGGCTGGATTGGTAGTGTTACTTGGAATTGAATCCTCCGACGGACCTGATGATATCGAATGGTTAAGTGGGAAAATAAGCCGGTTGAGGGTCTTCAATGACGCCGGCGGAGTCATGAACCTGTCGGTAATAGATGTAAACGGATCAGTGATGATTGTCAGTCAGTTTACCCTCCATGCCAGCACCAGGAAAGGGAACAGGCCCTCCTACATCAAAGCAGCTTTACCCGAAATTGCTATTCCGCTTTATGAAAAATTCATCGAAAAAATGGAGATGGACCTTTCCAAACCGGTTGTAACGGGCAAATTTGGAGCATATATGCAGATTGGGCTTACCAACGACGGACCAGTAACCATTCTTATGGATACAAAAAACAGGGAATAATCCAGAAAAAAACCTCCAGGGATTTTGACCGTCATCAACAAAATGATAAATTGAGGTTCCAAGAACCCAATGATGAAAATCTTGTCTGATTTTAACCACATTGTCGATGCAGAGGAGGTAGACCATCTTCTGGAGAAGATCCGGTCAAAGTTGCCATCCACCAGTGATAAAGAGCTATTAAAGAAAATATTCAGCCTCATTGATTTAACCACCCTCAGCGAACGAGACAACATCGAAAATGTGTCTCAGATGTGTGAAAAGGTTAATTTACTTGGAGAATCGTACCCTTCAATGCCCGTTGTTGCTGCCATTTGCGTCTATCCCGAATTGGTTTCGGTGGTTAAGGAAAAATTGGAGAATCCGTTGGTGAGTATTGCGTCTGTTGGAGGTGGATTCCCTTCGTCACAGACCTTTACCAATATCAAAATCATGGAGATTGAACAGGCCATAGAGCAAGGTGCTGAAGAGATTGATATTGTACTGCCCGTGGGTAAGTTTCTTATGGGAGATCTGGAATATGTGGAGTATGAGATCCAGATCATCAAACAGCGGGTGGGTCCGGTACATTTAAAGGTAATCCTGGAAACAGGAAGCCTTCAGGACTATTCATCGATACGAAAAGCCTCCCTGCTGGCCATAGGAGCAGGAGCCAATTTCATTAAAACCTCCACAGGTAAAGTCTCACCCGGAGCCACACCCGAAGCAATGGTGGTTATGTGTGAAGCCATCAGAGATTATTATAACCGCACCGGAAAGAAAATTGGGATCAAACCTGCAGGAGGCATATCCAACTCCGAAACCGCTATACTTTACTATACAATTGTTAGTGAGATTCTGGGTGAAGACTGGTTACACAGAGACCGCTTCAGAATTGGTGCAAGCAGTCTCGCAAACTGTCTAATGGCCGATATTTTTGACAAAAGGCCCGATTTTGGTTATTTCTGACAATGCTAAGTAGGAAAAATCCCCTATATTTGTAATACAATACTGACGTTCTTATCACATTTACAATATAGCGGTTCGATACTACATTCCATTCTCATATAGAGACGGGTTGAATTCCATGGCTTTTTTCTTCAATATCGGACCGCTTTTTTTTATTCCTTTTTTTTATTTCATCAGTCGATAATGTAGAAAGTCCAGCATAAGTGGAATATCTTTCTCATTGATGCCATTTGTCAGAAGCAAGGACTTATCCTCCTCCATGGTCTTCAGAAAATCATCCATCTCAAAATTCAGGTCTCTTAAAGATTGAATATAGAGTTCAACTGCCTCCCTCTTCTTTCCAAGAGCCCATTGCACGTGCCCGTAGTTGATGTAATCGTAATACCCAGGCTTCAATTCAAAGACCCTGGTGAAATATTTATCCGATTTTTCAAGCTCACCCATGGCAAAATAACACCAGGCTATGGGACGAAGAATGTGTTGATTCCCAGGGTTGAGGTATTCAATTTTAAAATAGTGCTTTAATGCAATCTCATACTCTCCCATTTTCAAATGGCAAAATCCGATAAGTGATTCGATGGTTTGATCATCAGGTTGTAACGATGAAGCCCTCTCATAGACCTCCAGAGCCGACTTATAATCTCCCGTTTTCCGATAGCAAATGCCCAGATTTTTGAGCCCCCACATATTCTGCTCACCCGATAGAGCAATTCGGGTATAGTAGCTGATTGCTTTTGTAAAGTTACCCTCCTTCTGATAGCAATACCCTGCTTTTTCGAGCAATTCCCGGTCCCCGGGCTTATCTTTCAGCAGCATCTTAAAAATATCAAGGGCCTCTTCATAATGGTCCTTCTCGAAAAGATACTCGGCAATGTTCCTGATAATGGAGTCCCCTTCAATAATCTCTCTGAAGAACCAGGATCGGTAAAGATCCAGTTTCCCTCCAAAGATATCTTCGAACTCGTTCTTAAAAGGGGAGATCTTAAAGAACCTGTAAAGGTCCTGGATATACTGAATGAATACGGTCCTGGTTGTAAAATCCCCAGTAGTTAATTTCTCGTCGGAGATCATCTCCTGGAGTCCCTCCATCTCCATTAAGAATGCGGTGGACAACATCTTCTTCTGTTCCTCGGGCAGATACCGAAGGTTAAAAATAAAACTGTACTTATCACTGTTACAGAGAAACGGGGTCTTTTTCAATCCATCTACAAAAATATCCGGATCGAAAACATCACTCCTTGAAGAGTAGATCTCACTCAGATCGGGATTCTCATTGTGAAACGGTACCAACCAGTTAGTCAACTCGTTGAAGAAGGGAAATTGCTTTAGATGTGCAAAGGTGGTCATATACACATCGGCCCCCTCCATCTGCAACTTCATAAACTCATCCACTTTCTTATAGAGGCCGTCCGACTCACTGAACACGGATTCCCAGTCAGGGTTCCTGCCTTCTTCCAGCAATTCATCCCGAATATCATCCATCTTTAACTTGTCCTCCAGCTTGGGCTTTAGTTTAGCCATTTCAGGCATTAAATCTTCCTGTAATTTCCTTCCAATTTCCAGGGTGTCCCTGGTCCGGATGAGTTGCAACGCAATTTTTTCAAAGCTCTTTTCCAGCGCTAGCTCCTCTTTCAATAACCTGAGCCTGTGTATGATATTTGGATAAAACTCAATCCGGTGGTCATGGGTGTATAACAGGATAACCAGTGCCACCAGGGCCCGGGCTGAGACCTCCTGGTCCTCTTCACTTGCAAAATCGATTAACCTGTGTACCTTCTGCTCGTCCCAGTACCGGAGTCCCGACAGAAGTATTCCACTTATGTAAAGAGCCTTCTCATACCAGAGGAATTCCTGGCAGGAAAGAATGGCACTTGAGAGGCTGTTCTCTGCTTCATTGTACCTGTTGCTAAGCCATAAATGCCTGAAAATTTCTGCTGACAGCTTCCTGCGACGATCTTCCGTTGCATGTGGTGAAACCTGACCTTCATCAATCAGTTCATCCAGTTCCCTTTTAAAGGAGAGGTCATCCATGGTTTCAATGACCCTCTTCCCGGTTAACTCCTGCTGGTGCTCTACCTCCCGTTTCAGGGTATATGTATGCCAACCTGAGTGCTGTTCCATTAAACGATCTTTTACCCGGTCGGCCAGTTCCAGGATAGAGGTGAGCAGCTTTGTGTATACCATATCTCTCTCTGGATCCTGAACCCCCTCTAACATGTAGTTGAGCATCTGCTCATAGGTGTGCTCCAGGTGCTCCTGTTGAATAAAAAAGTCGCTGTACCCCGACTCGCTTACCAGTTTATTGAGCACATCAAGGGAATCTTTCACACGCCTGGATGCAACCAGTCGACAAAGCCGCTGGTATCTTGATTTTATTTGTCGGACATTGATCATTCAATCTGTTTTTATTTTATGTCCAAATATCAAGCCATGGGCACTCAGCAGACAGAATGGCAGTCAGGAATCAGTAAGTAAGCACATGATATCCGCTTTTCAGATACTCCGTAAGAGGCACACCCATCCCCTTTACATCGATACCCAGAGCCTGCAGATCCTCAGTAACTCCCAGCATATTTGAGCAGGCCATGCAAGCCTCAACAATCACTCCGTCTTCTTTCATTGCCTTAACTTTTTCCTGAAGTGCCACATCCTTTGCCAGTAAACTGGAGGAGGATCCCCAGACAATGAGGACCACCTCATCAAACCAGCCATTCCGCTTGGCGGCATGGGTGTACATCAGGCAGGATTTCTCGGCCACATCCCTATCTCCCGAAACCCATAAGACAGCCAGTTTCTCCTTTTTTGTCTCCATTTCCTGTGCTTTCAAATCCAAAATAAGTGTCATTAGTAATACACAAGATATTACAAACATGCGGATCATTTCTCTCTTGCTAGTTTTCATTTCTATCTGATTTGGTAAGTTCTGCCCGATAAGCAAATGTATGTCAATATAAATAAGCTTCAAAAAATCAGCTTGACCTCAGGAAAGGGCTGCACGAAATTACTTGTAAATTTACCGGCCTTTTCTGACCAGCGGGTAAACCACATAGGTATAGATCCAGCAACCGGCACAAAAATTAAGGCCGCACTCAAGAAATGCAAAACTCACCAGTGTGGTGCCCAGGATAATAGCAAAAAATGACATCCCCAGCATGGCCGAAACGGTGGTTAAAAAGGTGAGCAGAAATCCGATCCTGGCTGCAAATACTTTGGGTGCTTTTGGAATCAATACAGGTTTGGTTCCAATGGCATCAACCAGCTGTTTAGCCAGCCAGCTTAACGGACTGTATTTTAATTTTGTAAAAGCACGGATATAAAAATCCACAGCCAGAAAAGCCGGGATTATCTCATAACCAGTTATGAAAAATGCCCCCATGGTAATTATTACTCCCAGTGCTGTTGCTCTCACTCTGTTCTCATCTATCCTATCCGGTGAAACCGGACATATCATCTGTCGAAATTGTATCATGACTCAAACTTTTATACTAATAAGACGTACCAGGGCTTCTCCCCTTACAATTTTTCGTGCCAAAATTAACCACCCGATTCACCAGGACACTAAATCGGCCTGGATTTAGGTTTATTTTAACAATAACTCTCTTTCTGCTATCTTCGAAGCATAATTGAAAAAGATGTCGGTCCACCACCTTTCTATTGACCAAACACAAATTGACCTTCATCCCGGGGATATTATGAGCCTCCTGGGAGATGAATTTGGTGTGGTGGATTCATATACCGAAAACCTTATTGATAAACTCATTACAGAATGTAGAAAGTGCATGTCTCCCCAGGGAAGTTTCATACGGGTGAAAGCCTTGAAAACTGAAACTTCAGGGCAGATTTCCATCCAGGGATCCAGCTTCCAAACAGGCAGGACTCTTAAAAAAATGTTGGTGGGTTCTGAAGATTACGTTTTTCTTATGGCCACTTCGGGACCTGGACCGGAAACCCTGGCCCGTGAACTAATGGAGAGAGGTGAATTCCTGGAAGGCTATATTGCCGACATGGTGGCTTCCGCTCTGGTTGAATCTGTGGTCAACCAGGTTCAGGACCATATTAAGCAATTAGCAAGTCAAAGTGGATTAAAAATTACCAATCGTTACAGTCCTGGTTATTGCAAATGGGATGTAAGCGAACAGCAGAAGCTTTTTAAATTGTTTCCTGAAAACGGTTGTGGTATCACCCTATCAGATTCATCACTTATGACCCCCATTAAATCGATCAGTGCCATTCTCGGCATTGGCAGTTCGGTGGTCTATCAGGAGTATACCTGCCAAATTTGTTCATTGAAAGAGTGCCTCTACCGCAAAACCGCGAATTAAGGATTTGAACTGGCCTATTCAGTCTCCCCAATCTTCCTGAGCTCAAAACCCCGATCAAATTCAGGGTTTGTGGCAAATTCCACAGGTGCATCCCGCTCTTCAAGCCATGCTTTAAGTATCTCTAATAATTCATCTGTTTTATAATCATTTATGTCAGACAAATCATTTACTTCCCCGGGATCCTCGGCCAGGTTATAGAGCTCTATACCCCCATCCTCATAATAGTAGTGAAGTTTCCATTCTCCCACTCTGATCACCGATCCGGGACGGGTCCTGAATAGCGGGTCTCTTCCCCCATCATAGCCGGCTTTGTATGCTTGCAGGTAGATAGGAAAGTGAAAATAGAGGGGACGTTCAGGAAGGGATCCGGTCCTTCCTGAGAGCAAAGGCCAGAGTGAAACTCCATCCAGCTCACCTTCTGCCCCAGAACCTCCGGTGATATCCATTAGTGTAGGATAGAAATCAATATTTATTACAGGTTCTTCGGATTGGGATTGGGGTTTAATTTTTCCGGGCCATCTCACAACCAGAGGCACCCTGATCCCCCCCTCATAATAAGATCCTTTGCCGGCCCTGAGGGGATCCTGGCAGGAGACCTCTCTGATCCCCCCATTATCGGAGGTAAAGATCACCAGGGTATTCCGGTCCAGTCCCAGCTTAGAAATCTCATTCATAATCAATCCTATACACCTGTCCATATTGTCTACCATACCTGCATAAGCCGCATTGGATTGACACCCCGAGCCTCCCTTTTCAAGGTATTTGTTTTCAAAAGCTTCCTTGGCCTGAATGGGGGTATGGACCGCATAATAGGGCAGATAAAGAAAAAACGGATCTGCCTGATTCTCTCTGATAAATTTCAGGGCCTCTTCGGTCAGCCGGTCGGTAAGGTACTCCCCTTCAGGTGCCTTAAGATCTGGTTGCTTATAAGGAGCAAAATAACTGTTGGGATGGCCCCAGTTACCTCCCCCTACATTGTAATCCATTCCCTGGGTAAGAGGATCTATCCCCAGGTGCCATTTACCTATGTTACAGGTGGTGTAGCCTGCATCGCTCAAAGCCTCGGCCAGTGTGTAGAAACGATCAGCCAGAACCTCCTGGTTCTTTGCGGGTATAATCCTGCGGGTTTTGGAGCTTCCCCGTTCCGACGATCCCACTGTATAAATTCCATGAACAGGGGTATACCTGCCCGACATCAGACACGCCCTGCTGGGGGCACAGTTGGCTGCAGAGGCATAGGCCTGGCTAAAGACCATGCCCTCACCTGCCAGCCGATCCAGGTTTGGGGTTTCGTAATAATCCGATCCCATAAAGCCCACATCCTTCCAACCCAGGTCATCGGCTACAATTAGAACAAGGTTTGGACGATTGGAGATCTCTTTTTTACAGGAGGTAATCCCAATTATAAAAACTACATGTATGAGTGTAGTGATAAACTTCATTATCCGGTTGAAAACCTGCCAGTTCGCCCACAGTAGGAAGCACATCCCAGAAGGCAGAAAAAGGCTTATTTTGATACAATATATGAATTCCATTTTTTAACTTAACCATCATTTAATGAGGTAAAATCAATTATTGGCAAGAACCGATAGCACAAAACTCCTTGTATATTGTTATTTATAATCGATTTAAATTAATTTTGCACTTGTTTTAAAGAAGAGAGGAGTGGTGATGAATGTAAAAGTAGACGAAGCACTTTATGTAATAGAGAGGGTCAGGCATCTGACCGAATCCACATACGTATTGCGATTTTCAAGAAATGGCATGGAATTCAATCCCGGACAGCACTTGGTGTTGGGACTTCCAGGCTCTTCAGAATTACGAGAATACTCCATTTACAGTGGCATCCATGATGATTTCCTGGAGGTCCTGATCAAGGAGGTGGACGATGGAGTGGTAAGCAGACAGTTAAAATCTATCAAACCCGGGGATAAGCTGGAAGTAAGGGGCCCTTACGGATTCTTCCTCACAGAATCGGGGATCTCCCGGCCCGCCCGTTTGTTATTTATCTCCAGCGGAACCGGAATTGCTCCCTTCCATAGCTACATCCGATCCAATCCGGAGGTTGATTACCAGGTGATTCACGGGGTAAGGAAGATGGAGGAGGCTTATGACATCCGGCATTATAAAAAAGGCAGCTTACAGGTTTGCACATCCCGGGACAATCAGGGTGATTTTGAAGGACGTCTCACCGACTACCTCCTGGAGGTTGATATTGACAGCCATCGCCAAGTCTATCTGTGCGGAAACAGCAATATGATTTTCGATGCCATGGATATCCTGAGGGCCCGGGGAATTCCGCAACGCCAGATCTTTACTGAAGTCTATTTCTGATACTCATGCGCTATCATCTCATTACACTGGGTTGTCAGATGAACCTGTCGGACGGCGAGCGCATTCACACTGTGCTGAAAGAGATGGGGCTTGTTCAAACCGATTCGGATAGCGATGCACATGTGGTTGGAATCATTGCATGCTCGGTCAGACAAAAGGCCATAGATAAGGTCTATAACCAGATCGCCAGGTGGAACAAAAGTAAAAATCACCGCAACCTGATCACCTTTATATCAGGATGTATCCTTCCCGATGACAGGGAACGATTCCTCAAGCTCTTTGATATTGTCTTTCCCATGAGCGAAGTAAACGACCTGCCCGGAATGATCACCTCCTTCGGAGTGGCCACCCCAGCAAGTCTGAAATTACCGGTAAAGGGGATTCCCGGGAATGAGCAAATCTTTTCCCTCTGGAACATTCAACCCGACTATCAGTCTGCCTTTGAAGCATTTGTGCCCATCCAGAACGGATGCGACAAATTCTGCACCTTCTGTGCGGTTCCCTATACCCGTGGCCGCGAAGTCTCCCGTCCTTCGGGAGACATTGTGAACCAGGTGAAGGACTTAATTCAGCAGGGTTATAAATCAATCACCCTTCTGGGACAGAATGTAAACTCTTATGGCCTAGATAAAAAAGGACGCGAGCTAAATTTTGCACGGTTGCTCAGGGAAATTGGTCAGACCGCGCTTCAGATGGATAAAATGTGCTGGATCTATTTCACCTCTCCCCATCCAAGGGATATGTCGGACGAAGTGATTAAAGTAATTGCCGCCTATCCTCACCTGGCCAATCAGATCCACCTTCCACTTCAATCGGGCGATGAAAAACTGCTGGTAAAGATGAACCGGAATCACTCCATGGAACGATACAGAGAGATTGTTCATACCATCAGGAAAAAGCTTCCCCATGCTACCCTCTTCACAGATATTATCGTTGGTTTTACCGGTGAAGATGAAGCTCAGCACCAGCATACCATTGAGGCCATGAAAGAATTCAGGTTCAATATGGCTTACGTGGCACAATACTCACCCAGGCCTGGCGCCGCCAGTTATCGTTGGGAGGATACGGTTCCGGTGGAAGTGAAAAAGAGGCGACTGCATGATCTGAATGGAGTATTGCAGGAGACTGCTTCTAAACACAACCATCAAACCATTGGAAAAACAGTCAGGGTACTTGTCACAGGCTCAGATCGGAAACCCGGGTACCTGAAAGGGCTCACCGAAGGAAAAATAAATATCCGCTTCCAGGCCAACCGTACCGATCTGGTGGGCACTTTTGTGGAGTTGAAGGTCACCGGTTCCAACGGATTATCCCTCGAAGGGGAGATGGCGACCGTAAATATCACCGCAATGGCCCCGGAATAGTTAACTTTGCACGGATGAAAAAAGTTTCTTTTAAAACATTGGGTTGTCGTCTGAACCAGTATGAAACGGATGCCCTGGTGACCCAGTTTCACCAGGCAGGCTACCAGGTGGTTGATAGCGCAAGTATTGCCGATATAACCGTAATTAACACCTGCACTGTAACAAACCAAAGTGATCAGAAATCCAGAAACACCATCAACCGGGCTGCACGCAAAAACAAGGGGGGATTGGTGGTGGTTACCGGTTGCATGGCCAACAACCATAAGGAGCAGTTGGAGGCCAATGAAAAGATCACCTACGTGGTCGATAACGAGCGCAAAAGTCAGATCGTCTCCCTGGTAGATGCACATTTCAGCGGAGAAGTGGTTCATCCCGAAACTTACTCTGGCGATGTATTTGGCTTTGAAGCAGTTGATCAAAGCCTGCATACCCGAACCTCCATCAAGGTACAGGACGGATGTGATAATTTTTGTACCTACTGCATTGTACCTTCCGTACGCGGAAGAGCTGTGAGCCGTCCCCTGGATCAGATCCTTGATAATGTAAAGCGGGTGGTCGACAATGGATTTAAAGAGGTAGTGATCACCGGCGTGAATATTGGCCGGTACAATTACCAGCAATACAACATTGAAAAAGCAGTGGAGAAGGTGGCCGATCTTCCCGGTGATTTCCGGATTCGAATCTCATCGTTGGAGCCCGACGGTTTTGGACCTGACTTCCATAGGGTTTTCGAGCATCCCAAAATGGCACCGCATCTCCACCTCTGTATACAGAGTGGTTCAGATCCTATTCTGCTGAAAATGCGTAGAATGTATACTGCGAACTCTTTCATGGAAATTATTGAGAAGTTCCGTAAGCACATGCCCGATTTCAATTTCACCACCGATGTGATTGTTGGATTTCCGGGTGAGACTGATGTGGATTTTAATGAGACTGCAAGACTGTCAAAAGAGGCCATGTTCAGCCACATTCATACTTTCAGGTATTCGCGCAGAAAAGGGACCCGGGCCGACAGGCTGGAAAATCAGCTGGAAGAGAAGATCAAATCCCAGCGGAGTGAGGTGATTCGTAATATCTCCAAAGAGAACAGGATCCTCTACATGGAATCGATGGTGGGAAAAGAGCAAAGGGTACTGACTGAAAAAGTGGACAAAAACGGAGTGGCTCACGGGTATGGCGAACACTACCTGCCTGTGGATTTTTCCACAACGGCTCCTGCCAAGAACCAGTTCAGGAATGTGATCCTTAAAAGTGTAAATAAATCAGAAACTCCCACCATATTTGGATCGGAAATAATTGGTTAATTTAGGCTGCATTTTGCCGGGCCCCAATCTGCTTCATTTCAATCCGAACCTTGAAAGCTGTAGCATATTTGCGAATCAGTTCTCTGTAATCCACACGTCCATCGGCCGTATAGCAGATGGTAACTTTCTTGCCATCTCCCCGGAATTCCACGTCACCAATGCTCATTTCCAGTCCCAACTCACGGGCAATTGACCGGGATTCCAATAAAACTTTTCGCTCTCTTCTTTTTGCCCCCAGCCATTTGTCCAGATCTACGCTTGTTGCTTTTCGATAAATCTGGTTCAATGTGGATTTGTGAGAAGAGATGAATTTCTGCTCAAATTTCTTTTCGGCCAGATCGCCCGAAAGGGATATGGTACCCAAGTCGTGTCCCCCCTCTGTTTCCAAAACAACCCGGTCATCCTTATTCAACCTGATTCCCTGGGGATTCCGGAAGAAAGCCTTCCTGTTGTTCTTAAAGCGAATTTCTGCTACCTCCTCTTTAACGGTAAAAGAACCCAGGTCTTTCATCCAGTCGTGGGTAGACAACATTCCCTGACTTGTCGACATCTGAACCAGTGCCAGGTTTTCCTGCACCGGAGATTGTGATCCCTTTCCACAACTGCAACTGCCTTCACAACATCCCATGATATGGTTTTTATTTAGACTAATTAAACATTATTGCAAAGATGTGGAAAAAAGTAAGATAATCAATGCAAAGAAGGTGTGCCGGTCAGAGTTTTAGACCGTAATAGAGGTGATCGACCTCCTGATCGTCGATTTTTGCAATACCAGGCATGGTGCCCCAGCAAGAAAATTCCAGTTTTTCTAACAGTCCGATGCTGGCCCGATTTCTGCCCAGAAGGATTGCA
>Ga0164315_10001355_pt1 | contig 18417 bp, 3 predicted proteins | sample GuaBasSedimGuay6_FD_113737 | JGI IMG/M metagenome (GOLD analysis project Ga0164315, IMG submission 113737) | Subseafloor sediment microbial communities from Guaymas Basin, Gulf of California, Mexico - Guay6, Core 4569-2, 0-3 cm | ecosystem: Environmental > Aquatic > Marine > Hydrothermal vents >...
ACTTCATCAAGCAGCACGTTGGCCAACAAAGGCGACAAGGGGCCACCCTGCGGCGTTCCCTCGTAGCGATCCATCACGACTCCGTCCGCCATCACGCCGGCATTCAGGTAGCGACGGATCAGCACCAACACTCGATCATCCTCTATTCGTTTGGCCAACCGCCCCATCAACACATCGTGGTTCACGCGGTCGAAGAATTTCTCCAAATTCACGTCCACCACCCAACGCTTTCCGTCTTGGACGTAGCTCCGCGCTTCACGGATCGCTCCGTGCGCACTTCGCTTCGGACGGAAGCCATGGCTGTGTTCTGAGAAGGTCGGATCGAATCGAGGTTGCAGGACCTGCAATAGAGCCTGCTGGATCAGGCGGTCGAGTACGGTGGGAATTCCGAGCTTTCGCTCCCCACCGCTGGGTTTTGGGATCAAGGCCTGCCGAACGGGGTTGGGCCGGTAGCGGCCCGTGAGGAGTTCCTCACGAACTTCTGACCAGTTCGCAATCAACCAGTCCGACAGGTCGTCCACCGTCATCCCATCGACACCGGCGCTGCCTTTGTTCTTTCTCACTCTTCGAAGCGCTCGCAACAGGTTCGGGCGCGCAAGCGCCTCCTCCATCAGCGAGCCCGTTCCGGGGCGCTCGGTTCCCGTAGTCGCGACGAGGAATAAAGGAAAACCGAGCCGCGGGATGCGGCGTATGCGTCGGGGAGGCGAGTTCGGGGGCGTTGCCATTGCAACGGCCGCGGTCCAGAATGTCGTGAGACACGGCAGTGTCCCGCCCTTGCGCATCGGGGTTTGCTCGACGACAGACAGTCTCAATTTTCTAAAATCGGCCATGGCTCCGACGATCGAAAAACTCACACGCCAATGAGAAGTCCAGAAAAGGGCCGAGGCCCGTCAGCGATTCTCGACGCGAGCCCCCCGTTCTCCGTAAAAGCGCGCCGCCAATTCGCCGAGCCAGGCCTCTTCGGGGCTCGTCCCGATCTTCAGCACGCCACTTCGCGAGCCTTCAATCAGTCGCGTAATCGCCTCTCCGGGCTGAGACATTAGGCGCAAGGCGCAGAGCACTGCGGCGTGCGGCGCACTGGCACCGCTGCATTTTTTCCAATAGGTCACATCCGCGACGAGCGCGGCATTTCCCTCGCCAGGTCGCTCGACTCGATGACCGACCCCGAGTCCATTGATCGCGGCCAGTACAAATTCGGTTCGTTCCTTATAAGGCAGGGCGCTCAGCTCCTCGGGCATGAGCGGCGCACCGAGCCAATATTCTTGCTTACCCAACTCGACGGGGAATTCCGTGCGCTCGGCCAGGGCCTTTCGAGGAAGCCCACCGGTAAAGCGTACGGGCACGATCGGTATGCCCAGCTCGAGAGCCATGTCGATGAACACGCCACTCATCTTCTCGACCGGTTGGGCACAGCAGAGCGCGCGGGTTCCTTCGACGTGAATCATGAGGCTCCGAGGCTGACCCGAGATGCCCTCTGCGAGTTCCTTCACGATCTTCAAAAGAGAGGCGGGATCCTCTCGATCAAAATAGGCGATCATTCCGGGATCGTTCACGCCGGGATAGGCAAGGCAATGCGCGATTAGTCGACCCAGCCAGGTCTCTCGATGTTCGACCTTGGCCAATGTGAGCGTCGGCGTCCGATTCACCGCGGATACGATGATTGAAAAAAGCAGCGACTCGATCCCGACCTGATGGTTGCCCAGGTAAAGGATGGGCTTGCCCCTCAAGGCGCGCATTGCGCGCGCATCCGTCACATGCATGGCTTCGACAAAGCTCGACATCAGGCCGTAATAAATGTCTTCAACCGGGAAAGCGCCGATTCCGAACCACTCGCGCCAAAAGGCCTTGACCTCGCTTGTATCGAAGGCGGCCTCGCCGGCGGCGCGCACGACGATGTCGTCGCCATCCTGACTCACGATTAGCGGAATTCTATCCAGAGGGCGGTTTGCCATGACCGCGCCAGCCTCAACCATTCGAACGAGCGAAGGATGGACGCTCTTACGTTGAGCGACAAAATCTTTGATCGCTATTTCGCGCACGACATTGTCGCTCCGAGCGTCGTATATCTCCGCCATCGTTCCCGGCAGCCAGTCGCTGGCTTGAACCTCGGCCTTAGAGAGACGCGCTTCTCCCGCTGCGACCCGCGACAAGGTCATGCCTTCCACAAACGATCGCTCACGAAAGAAGCGCAGACGATCGAGCGCACCAACCCGACCCAGAGGACCCTTCGGCAACAAGATTTCAACCAGGCGAAGCGAAACCCAACAGCGCGCACCGACATAGGCCTTCACCCGAAAAGCCGGAAAGCGGTCATCCCCATCGAATCCGTCGAAGCGCATCTCGCATCGCACCTCACCCTCGCTAGGCGGATCGCCGTCAAAGCGCATCTCGGAAATCCGATACGGGTACGCGACATCGTCGGGGCTGATCTTCGACGAGCAGAGATTCAGGCGATCGTGAGGGATACAATGTGTGAGGGCGTCAAGCAGGCCTTGGTGCATTGTGCCCCGGGGCACGGATCCGGCGCCCGCATCCAAGCTGAAATCGCTGCCATTGCTGCCAAGGTGAAGATTCGTGACATAATGAAAGGCCGGACCATGAAAGAGCCCACCCTCTCGATAGACGTTGTCGATGATCTCGGCATTTTCGAGAGGCTGGCTGATCTCGTCGACTGAGAACGTGACTTCGGCTTCGTCCGTCGATACCTCACCTCGGGCAACCACCTCAAATCGCGAAAGCCTCGGGTCCCGCGCGTCTCGCCAAGCCGAAAGCTGGACGTCGAAGCGCCCTACCCCGGCTGACGACGCGGTGACCAAGGTCCGCAATTTCGTGGGTCCCGCGATCGGCAGCCAACGCTCAACCTGGACCCCATCAAGCGCAACCACCTTCCTTCCGGTCCTGGCCTCGACGGCCCCGGCCAAACGATCGACCATCGACATCAACGGCAGAACCGGTGCAGTAAACGTCGGCAGATGATCTTTCAGCCACGTGTCACGTTCAGGATCGAGTAACTCTTCGTACGTCGCTGCATCCCGATCGTTAGGCGCTTTCGAAGCAAGCCCTCCACTGACGATTCGAGTGCCGATCTTGGCCTCATAGATCCGCTTGCCATCCACCCACAGCGACGCATCCGCAAGGGCAAAGACACCGCGCCCATCTTCGCCGACTTCGCGAATCTCGAGCGTCACCGACACCTGATCATTGGCCGGAATCACCTGCCCACGGTATTTCCAAGAGTGTTCAACACCGATAATGACGGGTTCGAAGCGCGGCGCGACCACGTTGCGACCCAGCTCCGCTTCGATCATGTAGAACTGCAGCAGGTTGATCATCGCTTCGATCCCAAGCGATCCCGGCTGCACAGGATCCTGGAAGAAATGCGCCTTGAAGCACCACTCGTCGGAATCGATATCTTTCTCGGCGCGCAAAAAGCCCTTCCCGTAGCGGCCACCTCTAGGGTCGTAGGCCGTCACCCGGTCGATCATCAGCAACATCGGACCGGGAAGCCGCAGCTCATCGCGGCAATATCGCTGCGGGCGCGACGCGAGATCGACTTGGTAGCTCGACTCCCCCTCGAGCATCGCGCGCTGTGCTTCATCAATTGGAAGTCCGACTTGTTTCTCGAGCGCCTCCTTGGGAAAGAATCCGAAGACCGTCTTCAATTCCCAGACTTCGACGTCGCCGACAAAGGTGTGGACCTCAAATGATTGAATGATCATCGGTCCCATTCTCGAGATGCTCGTGATCTTCACCTCGCTTCGCATCGTTCCTGAAGAAGGAAAAACCTCGGCCTTCACTGTGGCGGTGCCATCGAGATTGCGAAACATCAGGTCTTCGACGTTCGTCAGCGCGCTGCCAACACAGCTCGCCAACCAACCGCAAGGCTGAAGAACGGCCTCGAGATGCACGGCGTAGGGCATGGTCTCGCAGCCGTTCTCTTGAAAATACCATTCCGAAGCATCCGGGATGTCGTATTCAATCTCGACCGTGCCACCCGCGACAAATTCGCCGGGGGTCGTTTGAAGATCCGTGATGCGACTCAGGAAGTGATAAGGAGGGCCGGGCAGCCGTGCCACACGGCGAAGGCCATCGAAGCGCTCGTACATGGGCCCAAAAGCTGCACTCGGTTTGCCCCAGGCGCAGGCGAGCAGAGAGGCATAGTCGAAATCAAAACCCTGATAGGACGCGACTGCCTTGCTTTCGACGTAGCCTGCGAGCAGCGCGTCGATCTTCTCCGTCGGCCAATCGGGAACCAGGCGAAGACCAACACGACGAGCGTGGAAAGCGCCAAGACCGTCGACCGAGCAGAGCAGGTCCGCGTAGACCATGGGAATGGGTCCGTCGTGGACCTCCTCAACGAAGATCTCGTAAACGAGTTCCTTGGAAGTCGGCACGACCTGACCGCGGCAGACCATCTTGTAGGGTTCGTCCGGAATTGGCTCGAATCGCCACGCGTCCTTGTCGAGCGTATACCCAAGGCTCGTCAAATAGATCGTCAACATCTGAATGCAGCCTTCGAACATCAGTGTTCCGGGCATGCAGGGGTCGTTCTTGAAATGCCCCTTGAAGAACCAATCGTCGGGGCTGACGGTTTTGGTGGCTCTCAGATAACCGCGACCCCATGGACCGCCGCGCACGTCGAAGTCCGTGACCTCGTCGAGAAAGAGCATTTCGCCGGATTGAATGCGAGGCGTGCGAGTATGCGTCTTGGTGCGCTCGAACCCAGCACCGAAACAACCCGAAACATCTCCTTGGGCGAAAGCGCGGATCTGATCCGCCGAAAGACTCGAAACGCTGACCTCGACTGCGGGCGCATCGAGCCGGGCGTCTGCCCGAATCTCCTGTTCTTCGGGCGTCCATAGAATGCCCGCCGAATCATCGAGTTCTTCGCGCGTAAAGAAGCCGGCTTGGCCGCTGCGCATCGTCGCGGCGAGTTCGCCACCGATCCGGCAGTCGTAATGGAAGAAGAAGAGTCGAATATCCCCCTGATTCGCGTGACCATCAACATGAATGTCGTAGCAGAGCGTTTCACCAGGCTTGGGAAGCGAGCGATGAAAGGTCATCTCGCAGCCAAGAAGCCGATAGCACCGCTCGCCCCTATTCAGAAAGTCGATGCCGAGGTAACTAATCAAAAAGAGGTCGGCCTGACCAGATTCGATCATGATGCCAGCGGGCATGCGCCCATGATGCAGATACCAAGCATCACTCTCGACATCGGTCTCCGTCCAAACCGTTCCCCGCTTCATCGAGCCCGGCAGGGCGTCGATCCCCGTTACTCGCGTGGCCAGCAAGAGCGGCGGCATCGGCATCCGAACCTGCACAGGGTATTGATCCTGTTTCACAAAGAGCGGCCCGAAGATCTCGGAGATCTTGCCGCCCGCATCGATTTCGAGTTCGGCGCGTGTCCAAGTCGGCCCCGTCGGAAGCGGCGCATCGTCACGCGTCGTCGAGATCGGCGTCAGAGCAGATGTCGAAGCAGCTGTCGTCAAGGACAGCACGGGAGCCGGTGAGCTCTCTTCAGTTCCCGGTGGCGAAGCGACGGGAAGTTCAACGGGCGCCTCGAAAGCAACAGGGGCGACAGGAGCTACGACCCTTGCCTTCGCGTCCACGGGGACTGCCGCGGTAGCGGCCTGCGCGCGACTCGACAAAGGCGATCCCATCAGCGCGACTAACGCATTCTGTCGTATCTGCAAGAATTGATTGTGGATGGCGGTCTGTTGGGCGACGAACTCATTGTGAATCCGAGCCACGTGCCCCCGATAGGCCATGATCTGTCCGGCGGGACCCAGGAATGCCGGCGCGATTACCACGGACCCCGCCTCCGGTGCATTGGAAGCAACGGGCGCCGACTCGTCCTTCACAACCGCCGGCACCGCATTCGAAAGCCCAATGACCGTCTCGGAAAGACGGGGTGCCATCCGCATAACGTGTGTCCCGGGGACAAATTCCGGAAGCGTCGCTGACTCTCGAACATTGGTTTGATCCATCGTGCCGGGCAGCCTCGGCGCCTCTTCCATTCGCTCCTCCTCGTCAATCTTGGTTTCACGTTCTGCCGCGGGAAAGCTCAACAGCTCTGGATGCGCTGGCAGCCGAAGGATGGGTTCCTCGGGCGAAGTCGAGCTGGAGAGCGCCCCGATGGAGGGCGATTCTCCGCGTAGCCAAATGCGAGCCCACTCCCCTTCCATCCCCACGCACGCGACTTCGAGGCCGTGGAATTCGCCCGTCGCAATTTCGAGATGCTCGGGGATTTGTCCTCGGACACAGCAAACGACACCGGCCGCCACATGCAAGAGACCCGATGCCGCATGGGCATGACCAAAAAGTCCCACCAGCGCTTCCCGTTCGGCACTGCATTCAAGCTGAGGAAGATCGGTCTCCGGCGCATCCGTCAGCACCGCAAGGATGGGCTCGCCCAAAGCCCGAGCATCATCGAGTCTTCGGAGAACTAAGGTGATCGCGGCGTCGCCGCCAATCTGGCGCTCCGAGGAAAGTAGTCGTACGGCAGCGGCGCGATGAACGGGCTCACACGAAAGGTCAACTGCGCCCACAACAGCCGCATCGATGTCACCGGCCCTGAGCGAACGCACGCCGACTTCGAGTGCGCGGATCCCTGAGAGTTCTTCGGCAGCGAGCGTATAGCTGGGCCCGCCGAAGTTGAATTGTTGATTGAGTCGATTGGCTGGGATATTAGGCATATTGCCCACAACACCCGCAGCCTGCAGAACGGGGATGATTGCCGCCTGGGTCTCGACAATCCAATCCTCATCCAAACCGAGCACGTCCGCCCACTCCCGGGAACGCCAGCGGGCGCCGTAGCGTGCCACTTCGGGGTCGCATTGGGTGCCAATCAGGACTGCCGTTCGATCACCCGGCAGGTCGAGCCCATCTACGGCCTCACGCGCGGCCGCGAGCATCATCGTCTGCTGCGCAATGGCCTGCTTCAGATCGTTCGGCGGCGACTTCGAGCCTTTGAGCGAGAGCGTGATGTCGGAGGCGCTCGCCCGTTGAATTCCATCCTCGCCAATGCGAACACGCGACCGAGAGAGAAAGAGATCATCGGCAAAATCGGCGATGCTCTGACCATCACCCACCCGCGCGCCCATCGCGACGACGGCAATTTCGCAAGCGGCCAAACCTGGCGAAGCCGAGGAAAACCCGGAGCGTTGTGTCACGGATTCAGCCTGCCACTCTTCGACGATCAGATGGGCGTTATTTCCGCCGAAGCCAAACGCGCTGATGGCGGCGCGGCGAGGGCCGGCGCATTCCCAACTCTCGGGCCCATCGGGTAGATAGAAAGGGGAAGAAGCGAGGGCTGGATTCTGCACCTCGACCTTGGGTGTCGGCGGCCGCAAGCCGGCTTTCATGGCTTCCAGTGTCTTGATCAGCCCGGCCACTCCCGCCGCCGTAATGAGATGACCGATATTGGCCTTGAGCGAACCGATCGCGAGAGGCTCCCGCTGGCCGAAGACCTCCGACATGCTTTCGATCTCGATCGTGTCGCCGACAGGTGTCCCCGTCGCATGACATTCGACGTACGAAATATCATCCGGCGCAAGGCCACTCTTTTCGTAGGCCTCGCGCATCGCCCGAACTTGTCCGACCCGGGAAGGGGCGAGAAAGCCGCCGTCGCGCCCATCGTTCGAAAGACCGATTCCCCTGATCAGGCCGTGAATCGTATCGCCCGCTTCGAGGGCGTCATCAAGCCGTTTCAGTGCCACGAAGCCCGCGCCTTCGCCGGGAATCAGTCCATCCGCAGCGCGATCGAAAGGGCGCGAGTCTCCGCGCCGACTGAGTGCGGAAAGCGCAGAGAATCCAACGTGGATAAACAGATCATCCGCGCGGTTGACTGCTCCGGCCAACATCGTATCAGCCTTTCGATCGTGAAGCTGGTCACAGGCGAGCTTGATCGCGTAGAGCGATGACGCACAGGCGGCATCTAGAGCAAAAGCGCCCGCGCCCAAACCCAAACCGCGGGCGAGTAGATGTGCGGGCAGACCCGACATGAAGCGATTGCGCGCATCGATCTCGGGGAGGCCGAGACGCTCTGCCAATTCGCCGAACCAAATGCCTTCGGCATAACGGGAGAATGTCGAAGATGGAAACGAAAGATTGCCAAAGATCGCGCCTGTCCGTGAACGATCAAGGCCACCGGCAATCGGGCCGAGCGCTTCGCGCGCCGTATGAAAAACCCATTGAAAGAGCGGGTCGAGAGTCTGGATTTCCTTGGCCGGGATCAGAAAGCCCTCGGGATCAAAGATCGCGTCGAAGCCTTCGACGTAGCCGCCGCGCTGAGACCATGTGCGATCCGCGGAATGCTCGGGGTCGGCCACCAGAATTCTCGAAGGCGCGATACCCCAACGGCCCTCAGGCACTACGGTCAGCAGATCCCGCCCTGCGACTACGGCCTCCCAGAGTGCTTCCGGGGAAAGCGCACCGGGAAGAATACACGCGCAACCCACGATGGCGATCGGTTCGAAGGGCATCGATCGTCGCCTAACGGGCTTCTGGACGTACGAAGTCCATCGGTCGCGTACCCGGCAAGACGACCGTTTCGACGCCGCGAAATTCCGCGATCAACACGTCATTCGCGTCGACAAAGTAGAGATCGGTGAGACATTTTTCCGCCTTCGCCTGTCGCCCCTTCACAACGCAGCGCACCGTTCCGACGGGCAAATGTCCGCGGTTGAGTTGAACCTCCGCAATCGAGGTCGGCAGTGAGTGGCCACCCGTCATATGCTGGGTCCAGAGCAGTGCCAATTGCAGGCCGCCGTCCAGGAGCGCCGGATCCAGTTGCCAACCCTCTTGAGGCCCGTCTGCGCTCCAACCCATTTCATGTACGCCGACAAGACTGGCTTCGATGCCCTCGATCGACACTCCGGCGAGTTCGCGGATCACGCAAAACTCCTCACCGTGGAAGAGCGATCCGCCGTAGATCTCGTTTACCCAAGGCGCGAGTGCGGAAAGTGTCGGGACGGGGCCGTCTCCCGCGATTTCGTCTTCGGCCAGGATCACGGTTGCGGAATAATGTTTGATGCCGCTGGCATTGAAAAGTTCGGCGCGACAGGTTGCGCCGTTACCGTTCGAGAGCGGTTCAACCTGGATCCGGAAGGTTTCGCCTGCACCCGTCGTATCAAAATTGGGTAGACGAATACCCTTGAGCACCCGCACATCCGAAAATCCCACGCAGCGCAGCTGGGGAAGTATGGCCCGCGTTGCACGAGCAAACCATTCGAGCACGAGCGCGACCGGGACGACCGCCTCACCTTTCACCCGATGTCCGTCCAGGTAGGGGAAATGATCGCGATCGACGAGCAGATCAACTCCTGTGGTCCTTGGGCCCTCTTCCGCGAGCAGCGCATCGGATTTGGGCTCCCCACCGAGGACGATCTCGACATCGTCACCCGATACGGACGTCAGCTCATCGACTAACATACGGGCGCCAGTTGCGAGCGGAATCAGGGGAACGCCGAGAGATTCAAAACGCGACTTGAGAGCAGGATTCACCATCCCCCCCTCCCACGGACCCCAATTGAAGGATTTCACAACGACGCCGTCGGCCCGACGCCCCCGTTCGGCAGCAGCCACCTTGTTGAGGACCTCGTTCGCCATGGCGTAATCACATTGCCCCCGATTGCCACAGCGCGCGGCGACAGAGGAGAAGAAGGCGAGGAAGCGGAGAGGGTCCTGGCTCGTCACTTCGAGCAGCGCGCGTAGACCGTTGACCTTGGTATTGAAGACACGGTCAAATTGTTCGGGGCTCTTCTCGGCGATCAATTTGTCCGCGAGAACTCCGGCGCCGTGAACGAGGCCGGTGATGGCGCCCCACTCCTCCCGAATCGGCTCGATTGCCTTGGCCAATGCTTCTGCATCCTGAACATCCGCAGAGACGTAGCGGGCCTCGCCTCCGGCGGCGCCGATCGCTTCGAGCGTCGCGTTGATTTCGCGATTGGCAAGAATTCGACTGACCTCCGCTCCGAGTTCTGCCGGCAAGATCTTCTGGCCCCTCTCCTTCGCGGCGACGAGCAGCGCGCGTTTGAGTTCGGCATCGCCCTCGATGCCCTGCGAGTCAGCGCTTTCGGCAAAAAGCTCGCTGCGACCCAATAGGATGAAGCGGCAAGCATGAGACTGTGCCAATCCGATGAGCGTCGCGGCCGTCACGCCTCGCCCTCCGCCCGAAGCCAGAATCACGGAACGAGCATCGACGACGTCATCTCGTTCGCCGATCGTTTTGACGGTTTCGGCCACGCTTTCGAACATCCATCGACGGCCGTCGGCCGTGAGGCCAACTTCGAGATCGTTCCCGCCCGCTGCCAACTCGCTCATCAGCGCGCCTGCAATTTCGATCGCTTGTCGCCCGCCGCGCTCGAGATCAATCGCACGAATCGTCGCATCCGGCCATTCCTGAGCCGCGGTTTTGGCCAGGCCGCTCAGACCGGCGAGCCAGGCACGCGATGAGCCGCTCAGACCGAAATCGCCGCCGGTGTCCTGAACTGAAATAAAGGTTCCGCCCTGTTCCGTGAATCGCGCGGCCACGGAACGCGCCGCGCTAAATGCCTCGCGATTGACTTCGAGCGCCTGCACCTCATCGGCGTCACGAAGACCGCCGAGAAAAATCAGGGCGTCACAGTTTTCAGGGAGTTCGCCACGACAGACCTCTGCCTTGAGCCCGCGATCCGCAAATAGCTTTGCCAGAGCCTCGGCGACACCCTGGCCATCGTCGGTCATCACGATTTGCTCCGAGCCAAAGAGTCCGGCAGTCGCGAATCCCAACGCCCTTTTCTCAACCGCGCGCAGCGGATAGCGAAGCACCCCGTGCATCGAAGCAGCAGCGCTCGGCAATACGCCGTCAACGCCCGAAACCAGGTCCGTTTCAATCGGACTGGAAGCCTCACCGCCAATCAGCCCCTGCATATACCGAACGATCTCGGCGAGCGTCCGCATCTTGCCGAGTTCTCCGGGGTCCACATCCGGCATCTCGGGGTATTCGTCTTGCACCGCCGAGAGAATTTCAACGCGCTTGATCGAATCGACGCCGAGGTCGGCTTCCAGATCCATCTCGAGTCCCAACATTTCGGTCGGATAGCCGGTCTTGTCGGCAACCACATCAAGCATCAAGGCCTGAAGGTCGATCCCACTTGAAGCGGGAACAGCAGCGACGAGCGTCGCGGCTGCCGTGCCGGAGCTAGGGAGCAGCCCCCGCATATAGGTCACGATCTCTGCCAGCGTCCGCAACTTGCCGAGCTCGCCGGGATCGACATCCGGCATCTCCGGATACTCGTCTTGCACCGCCGAGAGAATTTCAACGCGCTTGATCGAATCGACGCCGAGGTCGGCTTCCAGATCCATCTCGAGTCCCAACATTTCGGTCGGATAGCCGGTCTTGTCGGCCACGACCTTGAGCATCAGCTCCTGCAGATCGATTCCACTCGAGACGGGAAGATCGGCGGCGACTGTGGAAGCCGGGGCGACCGCCGCGCTGCTGGATCCCGAGTCCGGGATCAACGCCTTCATGTAAGTCACGATCTCCGACAGTGTCCGCATCTTGCCGAGTTCACCGGGATCGACATCGGGCATTCCAGGATATTCGTCTTGAACCGCCGAGAGAATCTCGACCCGTTTGATCGAATCGACGCCGAGGTCGGCTTCCAGATCCATCTCCAGGCCTAGCATCTCTTCTGGGTAGCCGGTCTTTTCCGAAACGACCGAGATCATCAAGGCCTGCAGATCGATTGCAGGACTGGGAGCCGGTGTGGGAGCCGACGGAGCGGCCGCGAGCGGCACGGGGGTCGGAACGGCAACTGGTGCCAGCGTGGGCGCCGCCGCCACGACGGGCGCGGCCGGCGGAATGGGAACGGCGACGGGGACGGGTGTTGGAAGGGGCGAAACCGCAACCTGGGGCACGATCGGTGCGGGAATCGGTGCGGTCGGCTGCGTGGCGATGAAATTCGGTGGGGTCATGGGCATGCCGCCGGCAAGCGGATTCAGCATCGCGCTCAAACTCATCGCTCCCATTTCGGCGGATTGTAGGAAGGCCGCGTGGCTCTCGGCCATTGATCGCTGATAGGCCGAATGCGCTTCTGCGGTTTGGCGCTGCATCTCGGCATAGGCCGCCAGCCACGCATCGTTCATGACCGGCGCCTGCATCTGAGAGGGCGCTTGTGCAATCGGAGTCGCCGCCACCGGCCGTAGCGGCACGATCGCTTGCGCACTCACGGTCGGCGCAGCGACCGCCAGTGCGGGTGTCGACACCGCCGTCGGCGCGATGACCGGCGCGGCGGGAGCGGGAGAAGACACGGCTTGATTTGCAAGGCTTCGTCTGGGATTGGGCTTCGGCAACGCGCGGGCGCCTCCTTTGGGTGGATAGGGCTTGCCATAATTGGCGCCATTCAGCTTCAAGACCAGTTTGGGTTTGACACGCTCTCGAGGATCCTGTGCGGACGCGAAATCCTTCCACAGGGCCTCGAATCGGAGCGGAAGCCCGGCCACGGCGAGGCGGCCAATCGCATGCTGAAAACTCGTCACGCCGTCCATGCCCTTGCGATCAAAGGAGATGGCGCGATGCGGGCGTCCCTTCAAGATCTTGCTCACGAGACTCGTCAGCACTGAACTCGGACCCACTTCCAGGAAGGTCCGCACACCGGCCTCGTACATTGCTTCGATCTGCTCGAGGAAACAGACGGACGTCGCGATCTGCCCGGACAGCGCCTTGCGGATCTCAGCCTGTTTCTTCGGGTAAGGCTCGGCAGTCGCATTGCGATAGACGTCGATCTTCGGCTTTGAGAATTTGATCCCGCGGAGAAATTCGTCGAAGGGAACGGTCGAAGCACTCACGAGGCTTGAATGAAAGGCCGTTGCGACGTTCAGCCGCTGGGCTTTGACCCCCTCCTCCGATAGCTTCTTCTCGACCGCGTCGATGGCTTCGGTTGCCCCCGAAAGGACGACCTGCTTGGGGCTGTTGTGATTGGCGATCACGACGTCGATCTTCCAGTCCGCGAGCAGGGGTTCAAGATCTTCCCGAGTGGAAACGACGGCCGTCATCGAGCCCGAAGTCTCGGCCGCTGCATCCCGCATCAGTTCACCGCGACGTCGCGCGATCTCGAGCATATCGGCCTGCGAGAAGGATGAAGCCGCGCAGAGCGCAGTCACCTCGCCGTAACTATGCCCGGCCACCGCGGCCGCTTTCAGCCCGAGCGCGTCTGTGAGATTCAGCAGCGCAAGGCTGGCCGCGCCGATTGCCGGCTGGGCCCATTCGGTCTGCGTTAGGCGTCCGCGCTGGGAGGCCTCGGCATCGTCGTCGAAGGTTCCGATCGGAAAGACGACGTCCTGAAGAGATTGGTCGTAGTCCTTCGAAACCTGCGCGGCGAGATCCCAGGCTCTGCGAGCTTCGGGATAATACATTGCGAGGTCTGCACCCATGTCGATGTACTGCGAGCCCTGACCGGGAAAGAGGAATCCCAACTTTCCGTCGTCGTCGGAAGCCTCGAAATAGATCCCAGCCGGAGAGGAGAAATCCTCCCCCTTGGCGAGCAATTCGATCGCCTTATCCAGCTTTTCGACAAGCTCAGACTCATCGCTCGCGACGACTGCCAGGCGTGCCGAATGACTCGCGTTGAAGTCGGATTGCGATTGTTGTGCAAGGAAGCGCAACACGCCCTCTTCCATTGCGTCGCCGGCGATGGCCTGACAACGATCACTTACGATCTGGGCCGAATCCCCCGTAATGAGAACCAGCTCGGTTTTCGAGCTTTGGAATCGCACCGCGCGGCTGCCCTTGCCGTGGTATTCCTCGAGCGCCACGTGGAAGTTGCTGCCTCCAAAGCCGAAGGAACTCACGCCGGCACGCCGGGGGTAGTTGTCATCGCGGATCCAGGGCCGGGCACGTCGCGTGAGACTGAAGGGGCTGTTTTCAATTTCGAGCTTCGGGTTCGGTCGATCGATCTTGATCGTCGGCGGCAGCACCTGGTGGTGCAGGGCAAAAATCGCTTTCAGTAGACCCGCCGCCCCGGCCGACGCCTTCGTATGACCGATTTGCGACTTGACTGAACCGAGACTGCACCATTGACGATCTTCACGCCCCGCCTCGTCGAAGACCATCTTGAGGCCACCGACCTCCGCCGCGTCTCCGGCAGCCGTCCCGGTACCGTGGGCTTCGATCAGTTCGATGGTCTCGGGACCGAATCCCGCTTGGTCATAGGCACGACGCAGCGCCTGGGCCTGCCCCTCGGAGACCGGGGCGTAAACGCTCTTCGAGCGACCATCGGAGGAAGCGCCCACACCTTCGATGGTCGCGTAGATTCGGTCACCGTCTCGCTCCGCATCTTCGAGTCGTCGCAGCGCCACCATGCCGAGGCCTTCGCCTAACATTGTTCCATCCGCTTGATCCGAAAAGGGACGACAGTCGCCGCTGGGCGAGAGCGCCGGCGTCTTGCTGAAACACATGTACATGAAAATGTCGTTCATCGTGTCGCAGCCGCCGCAGATCACGAGATCCGACTGTCCCAGATACAACTCGTTCACGGCCATCGACAGCGCCGAGAGCGTGCTGGCACAGGCGGCGTCGATCACGCAGTTTGTGCCACCGAGGTCCAAGCGATTCGCGATACGGCCCGCGACGACGTTGCCAAGAACCCCGGGAAAGGTGCTCTCCTGCCAATCTGAATAATTCGAGGAAATTTTGGCGACGATATCCTGGACTTCCTCTTCGGGAAGGCCCGCCTCGCGCAGGGATTTCCTCCAGATCGGATGCTGCAGACGGCTGATCATCGAACCCGTTAGCTCTTGCGAAGAAGTCACTCCGAGGATCACGCTCATGCGCGAACGATCCATGGTCTCGAATTGCCCCTGGGACGCGTCGTCGAGAACTTGTTTGGCAACGACCAAGGCGAGCAGCTGATTGGTGTCGGTCGCGGGAATGATGTTCGGTGGGATGCCCCACGCCAGCGGATCGAAATCGACATCAGGCAAGAACGCGCCGCGCTTCGCGTAGGTCTTGTCCGGAACGCTGGGATCGGGATCGTAATAGTCTTCGATGAGCCAATGGGACTCGGGTACATCGGACATGAGGTCCGATCCACGCAGAATGTCTGTCCAAAAACCGGTCGCGCTGACGGAGCCCGGAAAAAGGGCACTTACTCCGACGACTGCAATAGAATTTTTCTTCGGCAATTTACTCAACTCCGATCTGGCGGCCTCATGAAACAGTTAAGGGGCGCGGTCTAAAGTGAAAGGCTGTTGGGGGGACGGGCACTCCGTAACTTCGGAGTTGCTGCGCGCGCGTGATCACGGCAGCGCCTTCGAGAAGGTTATAAGCGATCTGAACAGCGCCACGGTCTTCCGGAGCTTCGAGATAGGAGCCCTTGACCCATTCATTGAATGCGCCCATCGCGGGGCCGCACCAAATTTGATAGTCGAGCTGGCGTGTCGAGTCTCCGGTGATCGCCCAATTGCTCGAGAGACCGAGATACCAGCGAAAGACGAGCGCCATTCTGTGCTTCGGATCGCTTGCTGCGCGCTCGACCTCGGCGGGATCCCGTCCGTTGAAGAATTCCTCGGTCTGTTTCCAGATCTCTTCCACGCTTGCGCCCAGAACCTTCTGTTCTAATCGATCCTTCACCGAGCGGGGCAAATCTTCGAGGCTCTCGTAGCCGGTATAGATTTCGTAGAGCTGCAGGGCGCGAACACCAAACATCGTGCCACGCTTCAGAACCTGGAGCTTCACGCCCTGTTCGAACATGTCCGAAGCCGGCGCCATGATGACGTCGTTCAGATCCGCTTGCGCCAATAGGCGCCGACCCGTCTCACTGAGCCCCGATTCGACCGCCGCCTGATTGACCGATCCCGTCAGGACATACGAAGCACCCAGGGCGAAGGCCCCGGCGACGGCGGTCGGCGTTCCGAGTCCGCCAGCGGCGCCGACGCGAATCGGCCGCATATAGTCGTGCTCGAGCGCAAGTTCGTCGCGCATCTTGGCGATGATTGGAAAAACTGCAGTCAGAACCTGATTGTCGGTATGCCCGCCTGAATCGGCCTCGACCGTAAAGTCTTCGGCGATCGGAACACGCTTCGCGAGCCTCCCCTCATCGACTGTCAGAAGACCGTCTCGAACCAGACCTTCAAGGATCTCGGTCGGCGCCGGACACATGAAGGGACGCGCGGTTTCAGGCCGAGAGATCTTTGCGAAAACCGCGTTTCTGCGTTCGATTCGCCCATCGGACAATTCGCGCAGTCCCGTCGCCGCATAACGAACAATCGATGGGGTCAGCGCCATATACGCAGATGCCGACACCTTGCGCACTCCGCGGCGGATATAGATATCCGCGACCGCACTCTCGAGAGAGGATTCGTTCGGGGAATAGATCAGGTTCGAACCCCAGGCGTAGCGATCGCCAAGCGACCCTTCTAACTCGTCGATGGCCGTGTTCACGCGATCGGGCATCAGGCCTGCGGCCCCGAAGAAGCCCAGCATTCCGGCTTTACCCATCGCGATCACGAGTCGTGTCGTGGCGATGCCATTGGCCATGGCGCCCGCGACGTATGGAAATCTCACGCCATGCGCTTCCGCGAAAGAACGATCCCCGAGCCACTCGGGATAAAGTGCAGGCAGGGTCCCGACTCGATCGAATTGCGCCGCTTCAACGAGACCCGCCGGACTCTGCACGGCCGCCTGATTGGCGACAACAACGCCCATTCGCGAGGTCTGGGTTTCACGAATGACATCCAGCGGTCGACGGATTTCCTGAATCGCCCGGGCAATATCGCCCGGCTCGTAGGCTGGACCATCAGATTTGCCCACCCGAGGGTCGGCAGTACAAGTTTTCGTATTCATTGACTCTTCTTCGATCTGGGGGGGGGGCAGCAGTCGGGCGATTACAGTTCAAACCAGTGAGCGCTGGATCTAAATCAGCGCAGCGGGTCGTCTCAAAATCGGCACAATAATACCCAAGCCGTTGAAATGACTTCGCTTTCAAGGCCGATTCTCCGGCCAAAAAAACGAGGTTTTTCGATTCCTTCACAAAACTCGGCCGGAAACGGGTCGATGATTCGAAATCGGGACGACTCGAGGTCAGAGAGTTGCCGACTTCAGGGCGATCGTCGTCGGATTTACGAGAACATGCCCGCCGACATCAGAAAGAGAATCTTCTGGCTGGTTTGGCTCCTGTCGCGTGCGAGCGGACAGCTCCGCTCTCCTGCTCGAAGACGAACGTTCGGATGTAGAAAAGCTAAGCAATGATGCATAGAATGCTTTTCTATCGCTCATATTTGTGCCATATTCGATCGATCAAAAAGGTATCCATCGCTCATGATCTGGAACTGGCAGCAACCTGACTGGCCCGAATTCGAGTACGACAGCGCCGCACTCACAGGGCTGGAAGAAGCATTTCTACTCCATTCTGGCGAACTACTCGGCGCATTCAGACATGTCGGAGCGGAAGACCAGGACGCGCTTCGAATCGAGCTGATCAGCGAAGAGGCCTTGAAGACTTCGGAGATCGAAGGGGAACTCCTCAATCGGGATAGCGTCCAGTCTTCGCTTCGCCAACAACTCGGCCTATCGACTACGGCAAGACGCGTTCCCGCAGGAGAACGTGGCATCGCGGAAATGATGGTCGATCTCTACCGCGCCTTCGACACCCGACTCACTCACAAGAGTCTCTTCCGATGGCACGAGATGGTCATGGCCGGCCACCGCAACATCCAGACGGTAGGCGGCTACCGAAAGCACCTGGAGCCCATGCAAATCGTATCGGGTCGCTTCGACCGGCCGAAAATTCACTTCGTGGCGCCACCCTCGCGGCGCGTCAAGTCTGAGATGGTGGCATTGATTGGCTGGTTCAACCGGACCGGCCCGAAGGGAAGCGACCCTCTGCCGAACCTCACGCGCGCAGGCATCACACATCTGCATTTCGAGAGCATCCACCCCTTCGAGGACGGCAATGGACGAATCGGTCGCGCGTTGTCAGTCAAAGCGCTCGCGCAGTCGCTCGGGCAACCGAGCTTGGTCTCGCTCGCGCATACCATCGAGCGCGATCGCAAGGCCTACTATCAGTGGCTCGAGCGCAGCAACAAGGGAATCGAGATTACTCGCTGGTTGGTCTACTTCGCCGAGACGATCCTGAAAGCACAGCGCACGACGATGAAGCACGTCGAATTCTATATCGCGAAAACCAAGTTCTATGATCGACTTCGCGGAAAGCTGAAGCCGCGCCAGGAAAAAGTGATTGCACGGATGTTCGAAGAGGGAGTCGACGGATGGAAAGGCGGCCTTAGTGCAGAGAACTATATCAGTATCACTAAGACGTCCCGCGCGACGGCCACTCGTGATTTGCGAGACCTCGTGGAGTCGGGTGCGCTCGTTCGCAAGGGTGAACGGCGACATACGCGATATCGATTGAATATTTGGGGGAATGAATCGGGACA
>Ga0164315_10001356_pt1 | contig 18415 bp, 14 predicted proteins | sample GuaBasSedimGuay6_FD_113737 | JGI IMG/M metagenome (GOLD analysis project Ga0164315, IMG submission 113737) | Subseafloor sediment microbial communities from Guaymas Basin, Gulf of California, Mexico - Guay6, Core 4569-2, 0-3 cm | ecosystem: Environmental > Aquatic > Marine > Hydrothermal vents...
CCTTCGCTTGAAGCACCCACCTACCTGCAGGAAATTCATCCCAATCCAAATGATTTGATCAGGGAACTCGAAATTGATTTCGTGATTCCCATGTCAATTGACTGGCATGATGCGGATTGGGCCGCTGAGTTGATCGAGAATAAAACCCCCGTTCTTTCCCCGTTCGGGGAAGGCATGCGTCTTGAGCGGGAACGTGATTTTGGCAGGGTTTTAAGCGAGAAATACGGGATCAGGTTTCCAAAATCCCACGTTGCACAGAACAAGCTTGATGCGCTTCAAATTCTTGATGACCATCCCAATGCCTATGTCATCAAAAATCCGCTGTGTTCTCCTACCAGTCCGGTTCACACGATTATTTGTGAAACCGTTGAGGATACCCGCAGTTGGCTCGACCGGTTGGACTATGCAGAAGGCGTATTCTTGCAGGAGTATTTGGGGCCCCGGGAGGCGGGTCACATCGCTTTTGTGAGTGGTGGTGAGATCTATTCATTAGTCACGAACCAGGAATACAAACGTGCATTCAACGGAAACATGGGCATCATTGCCGGAGCGCCGTTGGGAGGCCTGGCTGAGCTGGACCCTGATGACAAATACGGACTTGCCAAAGAACTTATACACCCTCTGTTGCCCTGGTTTCGCGAAACCAATTTCCATGGCCCCGTGCAAGTCACCGCCTGCAAACGCGACGATAAGTGGTTTGTTGTTGAATATAATGTGCGGCTTGGTGTGACCTGTACACCGCTCATTCTTGGAATGTTGGAAAATCCTTTAGAAATAGTTTATAAAGTTGTGAATAATAAGACTTTAAGTTTGAAATTTCGAAAAGACAGGCCATTTGCCTGTTCCCTGACGCTTGCCGGGTTTGGTTACCCCTATATCCAGGTGACAGGCCCAAACCTTCCCGTGGAATTGACAGAACCGCTTAGCTGCGATTTATGGTGGAATGAAGTTGATGTAGATAAAAGCGGTGAATTATTCATGACCGGTCACCGTATTGCCGATTTCATTGCGTTTGGGGATAATGTAAAACAGGCAATCGCGAATGCTTATGAGAACATCAAGAAAGTGCGTTGCCTGAGTAGCTACTACCGCACAGATGTGGGTGACACAAAGTGGCCGCCCGGTATGCCCTGAGACTTTTACACACCGGTTGATTTCCCGCAATCTATCAGGCCAGGGGTCACAGCTTCCGCGAATTAACATCAAAGGAATCATTCACGAATGCGAATCGTCTTTTCAGAGCACCACTCAGATTATCAGAACTATATTTTTCCATACGCGATCTGGGGATTTCCCGACGAAGGGGAAACAGCAGCAAAGATGTTTGCTCATGGTTTTCTTCCCGCTTCAAGAGATATGGATCGCTTTTATCTTTGCCGTCATGTGCGTGTCAATTTGGACAATTTTCGAACTTCTTCCGAAAACAGACGTATCCTGAGAAAAGGGGAGGGTATCTCAGCGGTACTTGTGCCGAGAGCATCCTTTGATTATTCCAGGCGACGACGTACTGCTTATAAAAACTACGCTGATATCAAATTCGGCAAAGACGTGATGACATTCAAGCGGCTTGACAGCTTGTTCGATTCAAAAATGATCACGCATTGTCTTGTTTTTAAAGATGAATCCGAGGGGCGCGAAGTCGGCACCGTGACGCTTTACCTGGAGCCCGGCAATTTGGCGTTTTATTACTATGCTTTTTACGACCTGAATTATTACGCCCGAAATTTGGGAATGTACATGATGACGTCAACCGTTCAGTTTTTTTCAGAAGCGAACTACAAACACATCTACCTGGGATCCTGTTACAACAAAAATGCACTCTATAAAACCCAGTTTGGTGGTGCAGAGTTTTTCAATGGGTTTGGCTGGTCCGGTGACATTAAAGAATTGAAGTATTTGATTAAACGGGATCACCCTGGTGTCGAGCAGCATTTGCTTGAAACGCCCGAGTATTGCAAAAAGTTTTACCAAGACGATCCCGAACGATTCAAGGCTTTGACACCGTTCCGAATCAATTAATTGGCTCGGACAAGCTCCTAGTGATTACGCACAAGGGTTTTTGTAATTTCTACCTGACTCTCTTGATGTTATACATCAGGTCGACGTAGCTTGATTCCCTGGTTCCGTACAAGGGGATAAGTGGTGTGACCGAAACACTATTGAGGGTTCCCTCGTAGTATTCGCCATTTTCATCCGTGTATCGGAACACCGACACATCATGGATAACATAGGGTTCACCATTCACGTCACCGATGTACATCAGCACGTGACCCGGAACATAGATCAGGTCGCCTACATCCATGTTTTTAAGGGTCTGCAGCTTTTCTTCCCGTGTGCTCTCCGGGGTGAAGCGGGTGTTCTCCCCGAATGCGGCGGCACCCTGTTGACCGGTATTACGGGGCATATAGATACCGAATGACTTGTAGACCTCCATCACGAAACCGGTGCAGTCCCGCGCATTGTAGGAATGACCCCAGCCATACCGTTCACCGAGGAATTTAAATGCCTGCCGGATAATGTTCTCCCTGGTGAAAGGGATAAATCCGTGGTTGACGTCCTGGTTGCGTGCAATCAGTGCCTGCTTGAATTCCAGTTGGCCTTCAGGGCCTCTCACCGGTAGCAAGACCGTGTGGCTTGTATAGGGGTTCTGACCATAGAGATTGTTGCCGACGCTGTCAGGCTCAGCCAGGGGAACCCGTATACCCATATCGAGTTGAAGTTCAGACAGGGCAGGGACCTCGGGGTTGAAAGATGTCCAGACTTTGTCTCCCGTTATAACCAGAAAACGCTCGGAATTCTTGTATTGCTGGATTTCCTGGCGATCGCCGATCGCAATGTTCTCGCGTCTTACCCAGGCTGCGTAATTATACGACTGCACAAAAGCCCAGTTTTTATTTGCACTGACATGCAGCACGGCAAGGGCATCGCCTGGAAACAAACCGTTTTCTTGGAAACGGTCCAGGTTCTGGTTTTTTCTTTTCCTGTAAAACCTGTCATCCGTCGGGTAGCTGCGCATATCCGAGCGGTTGACAACCAGGGCGAAGCGCACTTCAACGACCTCTGGGATGTTTTCCAGTCCAAGATTTGCAGTGTACAGTTGGTAGCCTTCAGTACTCAGTATTTCGCCATCGGGGTTATATAACACGGATTTGCCGGGTTTGCTGATCGCGAGAATTTGTTCTCTTACGCCATGTCCGGACAGTTGCTCCGGGTAGAGCGCCAGGCCCACCATATGCTGGTCCGTGGAGAAAATTTCTTTTTTGAATTTGGCAATTTCCTTCGGGTCTTTTAGAACCTGCCCGGCATTATTTACTTGTTTAACCCAATAATTTGCTGACAAATGCATTTCGTTGATTCCGATGACATCAGTGGACCAGGCCCCAGGCTGTTGATTATTCTCACGTGCGGAAATTTCAGCACTGCAGGCATATAAAAACAGGCCACATAAAATTAGTTTGCTTATTCGCATTGATATTAAGCTGTTGCTTGAAGAGTGAGAGGAATAATTTATTCTAAAGGTGTAGGATGAACACTGCAAATTAAACTATTGCGGCATGAACAATAAGAGATCCCGCCAGATGACAGAACAGATAAAACCCCCAAGATTAATACCAAAAGCCAGGATAGGCATTGTTAACCCGGCTTATTGGCTGGAGGAGGATCGCATACAACGTGCGGTCGGTGTTTTTGAAGGCCTGGGGTATGAAATAGTCCTGGGAAAAAGCACCTGCCTGAGAGAAAACCAGTGTGCAGGCACACCGTGGGAAAGGGCTGACGACATCATGGCGATGTTTAAGGACCGATCGATCGACGCGATTATCTGTGCAAGGGGAGGTTATGGCGGTAACCGTGTATTGCCATTGCTGGACTACGACATAATCCGCCAGAACCCGAAGATATTCATCGGTTATAGCGATATCACCGGTTTTATCACCTCTTTTGCACAGAAATCCGGATTGATCAGCTTTCACGGACCGATGTTAAGCACCTATGGGAAAAAGACGGTTCAATATAATCTTGATACTTTCCACAAGGTACTGTCAGGCCATGATGACATCAGGGTCATGTCGACCGAGGCCTGTCAGGCGCGTTGTCTCAAACCGGGGGTTGCCAGTGGTCCACTCTGGGGTGGAAATCTTACCCTGGTGAATGAAAGACTCGGTACGCAAGATCAGATCGATACTGCAGGATCGATTCTGCTGTTAGAGGAGATCGATGAAAAGCTGTATGCCTTTGACCGCATGATGCTGCATCTGAAGCGTAGTGGAAGCCTGGATCACATCAAGGGTCTTATCATCGGCGAGATGCTGGAAATGGGCGATAGTAAAGTCCCGTTCGGAAAAACCACCGATGAAATCGTGCTGGATATATGTGGTGACCTGGATATCCCCATCATTAGCAATTTTCCCTGCGGACATGGCGAATACCAGGCCACGCTACCAATCTCGCATGAAGTGGAAATTCATGCAGATGAGAAGGATTGTCATATTGTTATCCCTGAATCACCGGTTGTCTGAGTTGCCCCTGGAATTGTTGAGGACGATAAATGCTTAATTATATCTGGTTCGGAATGATGTTCATCAGTGTCGTTGTGGGCATATTTACCGGTAACATCGATGCGGTCACTGAAGCTGCCATCAACATGGCCAAGGTGGCGGTTGAAATCTCCATCGGGTTGATTGGAATCATGGCCTTGTGGCTCGGAATCATGAAGATTGCCGAGGCATCGGGTCTGATAAGAATTATCGCCAGGGGCTTGAAACCCATTACCGTGCGCTTGTTCCCCGATGTGCCTGCAGATCATCCTGCCATCGGTTCAATTGTTCTCAACATGGCGGCCAATTTGCTGGGGCTTGGAAATGCGGCGACACCCCTGGGTCTCAAGGCCATGGAGGAACTACAGGAACTTAACCCGAAAAAAGATACTGCAACCAATGCCATGGTCATGTTCCTGGCAATCAACACGTCCAGTGTCCAGTTGATCGTACCGGCAACCGTTGTTGCATTGATGGGGGCGACAGCCAGTCAAATCTTTCTGACCACCATACTGGCCACTACTGCCTCGACCATTACCGCCATTATCATTGTCAAGATACTCGAGAAAACGAAGCGATTTTCAGTAGAGAACGCATCATGATCGAGTCTATCGTTGGAAGTCTCAACGCCGGGGCAAAATACATCATTCCGCTTTTACTGGTGGGTATTCCGTTTTATGCGATCACCGTCAAGAAAGTTAAGGTATACGAGGTTTTCGTCGAAGGTGCGAAGGATGGGTTCACCATTGCGGTCAGGATTATTCCTTACCTGGTCGCCATCCTGGTGGCTGTCGGTATGTTCCGGGCATCGGGTGCACTGGATCTTTTATTGAACTTCCTGGCGCCGGTACTGAATTTCATCGGCTTTCCTCCCGAAAATCTGCCGTTGGCTTTGATGCGTCCCCTGTCCGGCAGCGGGTCGCTGGGCTTGCTGACCGACCTGGTCAATGAATATGGTGCCGACTCGCTGTATGCAAAAATTGGCGCAACGATGTTCGGCTCCTCGGAGACAACCTTTTATGTGTTGGCGGTCTATTTCGGCTCCGTCGGCGTCACCCGCAGTCGTCATGCCCTGGTTGCCGGCCTGACGGCAGATGCGGTAGGTGCGTTGGCCGCCGTGTTTTTCTGTAAATTACTCCTGGGTTAAATTTCGAGCATCACGAGGTTGTCGATCTTGCTGATGCCCAGTCCGGGTAAATCAGTAATGGTGATTTCCGCATTGTTGAACAATACCCCGCTGGTCACCGGATCGTACTGACCAAGAGAAGGTGTATCGAGATCAACCTTGGTTATAACCGAGGCTTTTGCAACAGCGATATGGGCTGCTGCCGCGACACCGATACTGGACTCCAGCATGCAGCCAATCATGCAATTGATGCCGTAGATACCGGCAATATCGGCTATCTTGATGGCGTTGGAAATGCCACCGGTTTTCATCAACTTGATATTGATGATGTCCGCCGCACGTGTTCTTATCAGTTCGATGGCTTCCCTGGGTCCGAAGGAACTTTCGTCAGCCATCACGGGCGTGTTGATCCGCTCGGTGACATATTTCATGCCTTCGATATCATCTCCCCTTACGGGTTGTTCGAGCAGTTCAAGTCGCACGCCACTGTCTTCGAGTGCGCGCAATACGGAGACTGTCTGTTTTGGTGTCCAACCCTGGTTGGCATCAAGCCTGATTAATGCACGCTCATTGACTGCCGCATAAATGGCCTTGATACGTTCAATATCGAGTGCCGGGTCTTTTCCAACCTTGATCTTTAAAGTTTCAAAGCCAAGATCAATTGCGTTCAGGGTGTCTTCTACCATTTTGTCGATGTAATCCACGCTGATGGTTATATCGGTTGCGATGACGTTGTCTCCGCCACCGAGCAACTTGTATAGAGGTGCATCGTAAAGCTGGCCGTACAGGTCATAAATGGCCATTTCAGTTGCGGCCTTGGCGCTGAAATTCCTGACAATGGAGTTTTGGATGGTATTTGTCAGGTTGTTGAGGTCAGCAATATCCCGGCCAATCAATGCTGGCGATATGACTTTGCTGATCGCCTCGATGATCGATCCATGGGTGTCCCCGGTGATAACAGCGGTTGCGGGGGCGCTGCCATAACCGGAGTGACCCGTGTCTGTCTCCATAATAACCACGACATCTTCGATCTCAGTCACCGTACGCATGGCGGTCTTGAAGGGTGTCTTCAGCGGCACGTTCAGCATGCCGAAGCGGATATTTTGAATTTTCATTTTGTGTTTACCATTATCATGGGAATAAATTATTCTAAAGATGTGTAAGCATCAGCACAACAAACATTTTTTTTTCTTACATACAGGTGTATGGCTACTGAATAGTTAATTCATACCACCTATGCTGATTAACCGGTGCCTTTGTTTACTGCTTGATCTTTCGTCAGCAGAGAGTCGAGTTCTTCCGGATAGTATTTTTCTAATAACGCATACAAGACCGCTATGGTCTCGGTGCTGAATTCACTACTGACCTGCCATGGCAGGAAATGCATTTGAAATGCCCGCACAACGTTCCGGGATTGCTTGTCGTTCTCACCACTTAACCCGATGTCATAACCGTAGGTATGCAGAGCGGTTTGAAGTGTGAGTACCGGTGGTGTTGCCCGTCTGAACTGTTCCCAGTACTTATACACGGTGTCGTCATCATACCAGGCGCCATAACCCAGTTTGTAAAGTCGTTGCCAAGGAAACCTTGGCCCTGGATCGATTTTTCTCTGTGGCGCGATATCTGCGTGACCAACTATGTGGGTTGGTTTGACTTCTGTATGCCGTTCGAGGATTCCCTCGAGTAGATTGGTCAGTATTTTTAGTTGAGAATCAACAAAGTCCGGGTAAAAACATAGTCTTGCCGGCTCCTGGTCAGGCCGTGCAGGCGCTATGATTTCCATCGATTTGCGACAGTAAGTCTGGTTGACCAGTTCTATTCCAATCGACATGTCATTGAGGCTTGTCTTTCCTGCCCAGTAGCTTGAACCGGCATGCCATGCCCGTCCTTCTTCCTTGACCAGGGAATACAATTTCAAGTCTTTTTCAGTGTAGCTGGGGTCGCCAGGTTCCGGTATCAGGTAGTGTGAGCTCACCGGGTTTCCGGATGGCTCGGTCAATACATTAAAAGAGGACTGGAAGTCACCGGTTGTGTGATGGATAACGACTATCCTGACGCGTGTGTCCTGATTGGCTGATTCCACATAAACGAAGTCCCGTGACGCACAGCCAGGGAGTGTCAGCATCAGCGCCATTGACAGGGCAACAACTTTGTATTGACCAGTCAGCGAAGAAAAAAATCGTAGAACGGGGCGAGTAGTGCGCATGTGATTCTCAGTCATGATTTTCCAATGATCCGCTATGTGTTCGCCCGGATAAAACAATATCCGTCAAAGTGAACAAAAATGCGGCCAAATTAAGGCAGTGGGGAAAAAAATAGCACAAAGGAATAAATAATTCTTTACTTTCTCGTGGTTGATGATACTTTACCTTTCAACAATAACAATTTCTTAACTTAATCACTCCAATCGGGGATAGTAAATGATGAGTCAATCAATCCTGAAAAGGTCAACATCCAATCAGTGGAAGACTGTATGGATGCTAGTTTTGGTTGCTATAGCAGCCATCTTCAGTACACCATTGCTGGCGCAGCAAACAGGTGAAATCACAGGGCGTGTAACCGATGCCTCCGACGGGTCGGCCATTTCTGCCGTTGCAATTGAGGCCACAAGCCCGGTTTTACCGGGTAAGCGTACCTCAACCACATCGGTCAATGGTGATTACAAGTTGCCGGCGTTGCCACCGGGTACATATACCCTCAAATTTACTTTAAGTGACACAACCACACGCACACGTGTGACTAACGTTCTGTTGCAGCAACGCACGGTTGTTAATCTACCGGTTGACTTTGCTGCATCTGCAGGTGTCATGGAAGAGGTGATCGTTGTTGGCACCAGTACGATTGCACCTGAAACGGGTGGGGCTTCGCTTGCCGGGGCCATTGGTACTGATGTTTTCGACGCATTACCGGTCGGGCAGGAATACCGTGACCTGATCAAACTGATTCCCGGTGTGCAATACACACAGGATGAGGTCCGTGGCCCGAGCGCCGGCGGCAGTGGCCAGGACAACACTTACCAATTTGACGGTGTAGATGTGTCTCTGCCGATGTATGGTACGCTCTCGGCGGAACCGTCAACCCATGATATCGACCAGGTTTCAGTCGTTCGCGGTGGCTCCAAGGCCATTGGCTTCAACCGTTCGGCTGGCTTTAGAGTCAATACAACCTCCAAGCGGGGTACTGACGAATGGCACGGTAGTGCCAGTTACCAGAGTGAGGCCGCCGCCCTGACCGCAGGCCGCCAAAACACCGATGAAGACTTTGATCAGGACAAGGACTGGACCATTGCCAGTCTCAGTGGGCCAATTATCCCGGAAAAGCTTTATTTCTACGCCTCCTATTACCGTCCCACGGTGAAACGTGGCAACCGTGATAACGCCTATGGCCCGGTTCCTAATTACGAGAGTACGCGTGATGAATATTTCGGCAAACTGACCTGGGCACCGACCGAAAACCTGTTGTTTGATGCAAGTTACCGTACCTCGGACCGCACCGTAACGGGCAGTGGTGTTGGTGCCTTTGAGTCGGCTGACGGATCTGAGGGCTCTGAAAATGGTCTGGATATAACGATCATTGAGGGGTCGTGGATTATCAATGACCGCAGCAATGCGTACTTCAAGTACACCGACTTTGCAAACAAGAGCACCTCCCGCCCGGACCTGATACTTGATGTACAGCCTGCGATTGGTGCATCTCTCGATTTGAGCAACCTGGACCGGATGGGTCATTTCCAGGTGCCCATTGTCGATGCTAGTGACCCTGTCCAGGCAGCCTGGGCGCAGGACCTGATCAATCGCTATGGTTACATTGAGAATGGCGTTGCACAGGGCGGTGGCCTTGTTGGTGCCGCCAACGATTTCAATACACAGGACTTTTTCCGTGAATCATTCGAAGTCGGATATGACATCAGCCTGGGATCAGGTGCTTTAACGCATGATCTGCACGTCGGTTATCACCAGGAAGAAATCAAAGAACACCTGATTCGCTCATCCAACGGTTGGGGTTTTATTGATTCGATAGGTGGTGTCGAAACGGCCAGTGACGGTACTCCGATTTTCTTCCAGGCGCTGCCTTACCAGACAAGCCTTGGCGATTATGGTGTTCCACCCATTGATACGGGAGCCAAATCACGGAATATCGAACTCAATGACACGATGTACTGGAACAACTTTACCTTTAATATCGGTGTGTTGATCTCTGAAGACAAACTCTATGGCCAGGGCTTAAGAGTGAATAAGTCCACCATTTCAGGGTTCGAGGGGGCCCCTGGAAATCGCTACCTGATGAAAAAGGTCAGTTTTAGTGAAATGGTCCAGCCACGCCTGGGTATCACCTGGGATGCCTCTGATACGGTTTCTCTATTTGCCAATTTCGCACGTTACAATCCTTCAGCCAGTTCCCTGCCAAGGGCTGCTTCATGGGATCGCAACCTGCATTCCACGATTGAAGCTGATTTCGATATCGACGGTAATATGATCGAGATCGAACCAAGGGACTCATCTTCAGGTAAATTATTCCAGGAGGGTATTGATCCTCGTTATACCGACGAATATCTTGCGGGTGTGAACTGGAGCGTCAGTGATACGCTGACCACACGTGCACATGTCCGCTACCGCAAAAGCCAGAATTTTTGGGAAGATACCTGGAACTGGGCCCTCGAGGTTTACGCCTGTACAAATGAGCCCAATCGTTTTGGTTGTATGCCATCAGGCTGGGCCCCTGAAGAACCCTATATCCCTGACTTGAACGCTTACCGCGACCAGATCGGTAGTGGCTCATCATTTGTTATCGCACAAATCCCAAGATCTTATACCGATTATTATGAAGTAAGTTTTGAAGCTGAATGGCAGTTTGACCGGTTCTACCTGACGGGGTCTTACACCTGGAGTCAATACAAGGGTAATTTCGATCAGGACAACACGAGCAGTGTTAATGACGCCAACCGGTTCATCGGTTCATCCAGCATCTCAGACGGCAGAGGCCGGATGTTATGGAACATGAAAGACGGCACGCTACGCGGTGACCGCACACACCTGTTCAAAATGTATGGTTTCTACGATCTGAATTGGAATGCACAGGTTGGTTTCTATGGACTTTACCAGTCTGGTCAGCCCTGGGAAACCTGGGACGGTAGTATTTACGGCTACAGCAGCGACACTATCCGTTATGCAGAAAAGGCCGGTAAGAACAGGTCGGGAACACATATCCAACTGGATCTGAACTATGTCCAGAATTTCTATCTCGGTAGCGACGACCGCTACACCATCCAGTTGCGGGCAGATCTGTTCAATGTGTTCAACAAACAGACCGGATACAACATCCAGCCTTCAATTAATTCAGCCGGGTATGGTCAACCGAGAAATTACTATAACCCGAGGCGTTTGCAGTTGATGGCCAGGTTCCTCTTCTGAGCGGAGACCGGCTTAGCCGACAGTTGTTAATGTCGCTTTAGACATTGTGATCGGCCCGGAATACCGGGCCGATTTCATTTCAGGAGAGTGATTAACCCACCATGAATTTTTCCATGAACATTCATCCGCTGGACGGTGTGATTGTTGTCCTCTACCTATTGGCTGTTTTGGCCTTTGGTTTGTGGGTCGGGCGTGGGCAACGCACTTCTACAGACTATTTTCTCGGCAGTCGTTCGCTGCCATGGGGTGTTTTGCTGCTGTCGATTGTTGCAACCGAAACCAGCACGGTTACTTTTCTCAGCTTGCCGGGTATCCCGGCTGCCATCAATGGCAACCTGACCTTTTTGCAGATTGCGATCGGCTATATTGTTGGCCGCTGGCTTATTATCTACGTGCTGTTGCCGATCTATTTTCGTAGCGAAAACTTCACGGCTTACGAGGTGCTGGAGACCCGCTTCGGCAAGTTAAGTCGCAGACTGACCTCTGTTTTATTCCTTTTTACACGCAATTTGAGTGATGCACTGAGGCTTTTCTTAACGGCACTGGTATTGCAAATCGTGCTCGGGCTGGATCTGACCATTTCAGTGATTTTACTCGGTCTGATTACCATCATTTATACGCTGGTCGGTGGTGCGAAGTCTGTTATCTGGAACGACAGCATCCAGTTTGTGATTTATATGCTGGGCGCAGGCGCTGCTTTTACAATCATCATCATGAATATGCCTGGTGGATTGCCGGCTTTGCTGCAGTTTGCCGGTGAGACTGACAAATTCCGCATGTTCGATTTTGATTTCAGCCTGACCAAACCCACGATGACATTCTGGTCAGGTCTCGTGGGTGGTGCATTTCTGACCGCTGCCACACATGGCACCGATCAATTGATGGTGCAGCGTTATCTTTCTGCGAAAAATCAGCGTGATGCCTCTTTTGCCCTGGGCTTCAGCGGCCTGATCGTATTCCTTCAGTTTGCCGTATTCCTGTTAATCGGCATTGCGCTGGCCGGATTCTATACGCAATTGTCTGGATCAAACCCATTGGCTGACGGTAATGGTGACCAGTTATTTGCCTTCTTTATCGTCAATTACATGCCTGTTGGGCTGACAGGCCTGACCCTGGCAGCGGTATTTGCAGCGGCCATGTCGACCCTCTCCAGTTCACTCAATTCCTCTGCGACAGCCCTGATCAAGGATGTCTGGCTGCCGATGCAAAAAACGGAGATTTCACAACCGGTGCAACTACGGGCCGGTCGTATCGCAACGGCGTGTTTTGGTATTTTGCAGGTAACGATCGCAGTGCTCGTGGGAATCATAGGAACCACTGAAAGTACCGTGTTCAACGTCCTGAAAATTGCCGGATTCGCCACCGGACCCGTACTAGGCCTTTTCCTGTTGGCGGTATCGGCTCCCAAGGTCAAACAGCCTGCCGCCCTGATGGGGTTTGTCGTCGGCGTAGCGGGTCTGTCCCTGGTTGCAATCGGTACGGATCTGTACTGGCCGTGGTATGCCGCTGTCGGTTCACTGATAACCTGGTTTGCCGGTTGGTTGATCCAGTTGCTAATGCCAGCACAGAGGGTGCAGTGAGTGATGTCCTGCCCTGATACAACGGTTTCCGGACAGCCTCTATTCGTAGATCAGGTACTGCGAACGTCGGAACGCGAATTCAAGCAGACCATCGCTGAAAATAGCCTCAATTTTCGAGAATGGAAGCCCTTGCCGGATGGCCTCCAGTGTCGCTTCGCTGCCAAGCAAGCGGTCATAGGCATCGATCTCCCATATTTGCGGGTACAGATGCTGCAAATGAAGGGCGATCTCCAGGCCGGTACGAATAGAGTTGAATTGCTCGCGATCGGTAATATGGATGCTGATTCCGCTACACAATTCGCCTGCAAATTTACTCGCCTGCGGTGTGAATTCAATCGCATCAAAACGTACACCGGGCAAATTGAGAAGCTTGAGTTCAGCGGTCAGCTTTGTGCCGTCAAGCCAGGGTGCACCGACCAATTCAAAAGGAGTGTCTGTGCCTCTTCCCACAGAAAGATTAGTGGTTTCAAGCAATCCGATTCCAGGATAGAGAATCGCCTCAGGCAAACTGCGCATATTGGGAGATGGGTTAATCCATTTCAATCCGGTAGTGTCGAAATATTCAGCACGTTGCCAGTGTTCAAGCTGGATGATTACCAGGTCGAGTTCAAGCCGAAGTTCAGCCTTGAACATACGTGCCAGTTCTCCAGTGGTCATGCCGTGTCGCACGGGCAGACGGTGAAATCCAACAAAGGACTGCCGGCCCTCATCCAGAACAGGCCCGCTTATAGTAATGCCGTTAATCGGGTTTGGCCGGTCAAGAACAACGAAACGGATATTGTTTTCAGCCGCGGCCTGCATCGCATGGCCCATGGTCGAAATATAGGTATAAAAGCGCGTGCCAATATCCTGGATATCGAAAACCAGCGTATCGATACCTGCCAGCATTTCACTGGTCGGTATACGGGTGCTGCCGTACAGGCTGAAAACTTTAATACCTGTCAGGGAATCCTCGCTGTTTTCGATCAACGGGATATCAAGTTTACCGAACAATCCATGTTCCGGACTGAAAATGGCAAGCAGATTGACCCCGCTTGCATCATGCAACAATTGAATGTTGCTGATACCTTCATGGTTGATACCCGTCTGATTGGTTATCAAACCGACATTACGACCAGCCAGTTGTCTGAAGCCTTCACGTTCGAGTACGTCGATACCCGTCAGGACAGGACGATCAACCAGGTTCGAAGTGGCGATATCAGCAGGATCCATGGACACCATGCCTGTATAAAAGGCATAGAAAGAAAATATCCCGGTCACGGCGATGGTGACCAGGAGCACAATCACTATGCGGATATTAGTAATGACAAACTTCATTAAGACCCCCCTCGGGTCGCTGACGACAGAGGCCCGAAACCCCTTGACTAGTGACATGGATAATCTTAACGCACTTGAGCTTGTAAATCTGATCAACTCGGAAGATAAAAAGGTCGCAGGGGCCGTGGCGGAGGTTTCCGAATCCGTCGCAGAGGCGATCGAGGTGATCGCAGACCGTCTTTCCAGGGGAGGGCGGTTGATTTATATCGGTGCCGGAACCTCCGGTCGTCTGGGTGTGCTGGATGCGGTGGAGTGCCCGCCAACCTTCAATACACAGCCGGAGATGGTCGTTGGCTTGATTGCCGGTGGCCCTGAGGGTTTGATACGTGCGGTTGAAGGTGCTGAGGATTCCCAGGAGATGGGTCAGCGAGACCTGCAGGATGTTACGTTGAGTCATCTTGACGTCGTGGTGGGTATTGCCGCCAGTGGACGTACACCCTACGTGATCGGGGCACTTGATTATGCCCGTGAGACCGGTGCTTACGCGATCGCTTTGAGTTGCAACAAGGATGCCGGGATACAAACACACGCTGATCTGAATATCACGCCCCTGGTTGGGCCTGAGGTCCTGACCGGTTCAACCCGTCTGAAAGCCGGTACGGCAACCAAAATGGTACTTAACATGCTGACCACCGGCGCAATGGTGCGTACGGGTAAAACCTACGGTAACCTGATGGTTGATCTGCGGGCCACCAATTTAAAGTTGAATGAGCGGGCCAGGCAGATTGTTGCGACCCTGACCAATTGCAGCAATAACGAAGCCGATGTCCTGTTGAACCGATGTGATGGCGAAGTCAAAACGGCCATTGTTTCGCACAAGTTCGGTGTTTCATCTGATGTTGCTCGCGCCCGGCTTGGATCATTCAACGGAAATCTGCGTCAGACCCTTGAGTCAGCTCAAGATCCGACTGAGGAGCAACATAAGTGAAGACCCGTTCTGAGGCCAATCCAACGGCCACCACCCCGGCGGGTAATTCCCGGCTAATTCTGGCTGTGGATGGCGGCGGCTCAAAGACCCTGGCCCTGATCGCCAGCTACGATGAAAATGGTGAGATTCATGTTCTTGGGCGTGGTCATGGCGGGCCATCCAACCTGATGTTGGCGGGCAAGGAGCAATCACTGGCCAGCCTCGACCAGGCGATTGATGAAGCACTGGTCAATGCAGACCGGCAAGGTCAAAACCTGGATTGTGCTGTTCTGGCACTGGCGGGAAGTACCTCACCGGATGTTCAGCGTGATGTCTCAGACTGGGCGCAGCAACGAAGGCTATCCGCCCATGTAGAAATTGTCCACGACGCGGACCCGGTTCTCGCGAGTGGTACTGATAATGGTTGGGGTGTTGCCTTGATAGTTGGCACCGGTTCAGTAGCCGTGGGACTTGATGCGACCGGGAATTCAGTCACCAAGGGTGGTTGGGGTCATTGGTTCGGTGACAAGGGAAGTGGTTTCTATCTTGGTTATAAAGCCCTTGCTGCGGTGGCTGAAGCATCTGATGATATCGGGCCGGAAACGATACTGTCTGAACTGGTAATGGAAAGACTTGGAACTACCGACCCAAGAAGTATTCTCGAAGAAGTATCAGCCGGTGGTGATACGCGTCGCGAAGTTGCTGCGCTCGCCCCGGTTGTTATGATGGCTGCGCAACGGCACGACCGTGTAGCGATGAGGATCATCATCAGTGCCGTTACTGAAGCCGTCAAGTTAGTTGCAGCTGTTACGAAAGCACTGGAGTTTGACAGCCCATATCCACTGGCGGTGGCCGGCGGTGTTGTCTGCAATAGTGAGCTTTTCCAGCATGAGTTGATGAATCAGCTCGGTAAACTGGAGCTACTTCCTGGCAAGGTAAAAATGGTGGATGAACCTGTCATGGGCTGTTTGATCATTGGCCGCAAGAAGCTGGAATCCTGACAGGATCCCGGTCCTGTAAAACAACAACAACGTGGCTTACTAAGTATGCAAACAGTGCAAATTCAAAAGAAAGCACCACCCTGGTCCTGGATACCCAGTCTCTACTTTGCCAGCGGTTTGCCCTACGTCGTTGTCATGTCGATATCCGTCATCATGTACAAGAAACTGGGGATATCAAACACAGATATCGCCTTGTACACCAGTTGGTTGTATCTGCCCTGGGTCATCAAGCCATTCTGGAGTCCGATGGTGGATATCATCAAGACCCGGCGCTCCTGGATCATTGCAATGCAACTGTTTATAGGTGCCGGTCTGGGTGGTGTGGCACTGACCATTCCAACCGATGATTTTCTACGCAATACGCTGGCATTCCTGTGGTTGCTTGCTTTTAGCTCAGCCACGCACGATATTGCCGCTGACGGGTTTTACATGCTGGGTTTGTCCAAACATGACCAGACCTGGTTTGTCGGCATTCGCAGTACCTTCTACCGCCTTGCAATGATTGCCGGGCAGGGCATTCTTATCATGTTGGCTGGTGTGCTCGAAGATGCCTTCCAGTCAACAGAGGGTGTGGGAGCTTCTGTCGATCCAGGTATTGCCCTGGCCTGGGCGATTACCTTTTACGTTATGGCAGGTATGTTTGTAATGTTCTTTGCCTGGCACCGGTTTGCCCTGCCACGGCCTGCTGATGACGTACCAAAACTGCATGAGACTTACGCAGGTATCATGCAGGAGTTCTACCTGACCTTTGTTGCGTTTTTCAAAAAACCACAAATCGGACTGATCCTGGCTTTTTTGCTGCTTTTCAGATTCTCTGAAGCCCAGCTGGCAAAACTGGCGGCCCCGTTCCTGCTGGATTCACCAGAGGTCGGAGGTCTGGCCCTGAGTACCACCCAGGTTGGTTTTGCCTATGGCACGATCGGGGTTTTGATGCTGACCCTGGGTGGTCTGCTGGGTGGTTTCCTGGCAGCAAGAAATGGTTTGAAATACTGGCTGGTCTGGATGGTTCTCGCGATTAACCTGCCCAATGCCGTCTACATTTTCCTTTCTACCGTGCTACCCGAGAACCTGCTGATCATCAATCTTGCCATCGGCGTGGAACAGTTTGGCTATGGCTTAGGGTTTGCCGCCTACATGCTGTATATGCTCTACATCTCACATGGTGCCCATCAAACGGCTCATTACGCCATTTGTACGGGTTTCATGGCGTTGGGTATGATGATTCCAGGTATGTTCAGTGGCTGGTTACAGGAGCAGATCGGTTACCAGTATTTCTTTATCTGGGTGCTGGTGGCGACTATACCTTCTTTCATTGTTACGTTCTTGATCCCATTGGATAAGTCTTTTGGGAAAAAGGAAAACACGACTTGATCTCCAGACCGTCAGGCGCGTGATAAAAACTTCGCATTAGCCGTATTCACTTTAATGCTTTCGCCAGTTTCGAGGTATTCGGGAACCTGGATCTCAAGCCCGGTGGAGAGTGTTGCTGGCTTGGTGCGGGAAGTGGCGCTGGCTCCCTTGATCCCAGGTGCCGTATCGATAATCTCAAGTACCACTGTTTGCGGTAATTCAATCCCTACAATCTGCCCGTCTACCAGTAGTGCGATCATGCCGTCGAGGTCCTCGGTCATGTAACCCGACTGTTCTTCGAGCGCATCGGCATTCAGAAGGTATTGGCTGTAATCTTTTGAATCCATGAAGGTCATCATGTCACCCTCACTATACGAGAACTGTACCGAGCGTTTGACCAGGTCGCCGTCCTTTATGAAATCATCGCCTTTCAGTGTTTGCTCGATCTTCTGACCGGTCTGGACATGGAAGAAACGAACTTTGTAGAGTGTCGATGCGCCACGTGCAGATGGATTACGTTTGTCGATCTGACGCGCGATATACACACCACCGTCCAACTCTACGACGGAACCCTTCTTCAAATCACTTGCCTTTGGCATATTGGTCTTCCTGCTTATTCGGAACGGCGCTCAATCTGGGCGCCGAGAGATTGGAGTTTTACTTCCAGTTTTTCATAACCCCTGTCGAGGTGATAAATCCGGTTTACGATAGTCTCACCATTGGTGGCCAGTCCAGCCAGTATCAGGCAGGCGCTGGCACGCAGATCGGTTGCCATTACCGGTGCACCACTCAAACCACCTTTTTCACCCCGTACAACCGACACCTGCGATTTAGGTGTGATATTGGCACCCATGCGGGCCAACTCCTGTACGTGCATGAAGCGATTTTCAAATATCCGCTCGGTGATCACCGAAGTACCCTGCGCCTGGGTCATCAGGGCCATGAACTGGGCCTGCAAGTCGGTCGGGAAACCCGGGTGTGGTGCGGTATCCACGTCAACTGCGACCCAGTGGTCGCAGGGTTTGACCCGTACCCAGTCCGACCCGGCTTCCACCTCAAAGCCACAATCCAACAGTTTATTGATCAGGGAATCAAGGTCCTTGGGCACGCATTGCAAAACCTTCACATCACCACCCGTGATCGCCCCGGCAAGCAGCAAGGTTCCGGCCTCGATACGATCGGGTATGA
>Ga0164315_10001357_pt1 | contig 18412 bp, 11 predicted proteins | sample GuaBasSedimGuay6_FD_113737 | JGI IMG/M metagenome (GOLD analysis project Ga0164315, IMG submission 113737) | Subseafloor sediment microbial communities from Guaymas Basin, Gulf of California, Mexico - Guay6, Core 4569-2, 0-3 cm | ecosystem: Environmental > Aquatic > Marine > Hydrothermal vents...
AAATATTTCTTTGAACTGGTTCATCCCAGCATTAGTAAACATCAATGTAGGGTCACCTTTTACAACCATTGGGGCTGAGGAGACAATTTTATGTTGTTTGCTCTGAAAAAAATCCAGAAACTGCTTACGAATCTCATTTGATTTCATATATTCAAAATTTATTAATTCGGTGATATATAGTCACATAACAATATTTTAATCATGACTATGTATGCCAATCCATTGATTGGTGTGTTAAATTAAGATTAAAAAATGTTATGTTCGTTTCATACTAATATTTTTGGTATTATCATATAATAATGAGGTCTTCTTTTTCGTTGTAAAAATTAAGGTGGTTATAAAATTTCAATATTTTATAAACTTTTAACTTCATAGAATACTCATAAAAAGTGCAAAGTTAATTTATTTCATTAATTTTGCACCCGCTTTTAAGATTAATATATTTGAAATGTCAAAATTGAAGTATAAAATAAATCCACATTCGTTGGAGTATGAACGAGTAAAGTTAAACTTACGTGATAAGATTTTCCGTGGGCTTTATTATTTACTTGGTTCTTTAGTTTTTGCTGTTTTAGTCTTGGTCTTGGGTTATTTGTTCTTTGATTCACCAAAAGAATTAATGCTTAAGCGTGAGAATGAGCAATATGCAATGCAATTAGAGTTATTGGATCAACGTGTAGAGAAATTGAGTATCGTATTATCAGATATTGAAAACCGTGACGATAATATTTATCGAACAATTTTTGAAGCGGAACCCATTCCCTCAGAATTACGCAATGCTGGTGTTGGTGGATCCGATAGATACGAGTTGATGAAAGGTTTTGATAATTCCAAATCTATTATTTTTACTGCTCAAAAGATTAATCAATTGAGTCGTGAGTTGTATATTCAGTCAAAATCTTTCGATGATGTATATAAGATGGCAAAAAGCAAGGCTAAAATGCTGGCTTCAATTCCTGCTATTCAGCCTATTTCAAATAAGGATTTGAAACGTATTGCTTCAGGTTTTGGATATCGGATTCATCCAATCTATAAAACTTGGCGAATGCATACAGGTATTGATTTTACAGCTCCAATAGGAACGCCTTTATATGCAACAGGAGATGGTGTTATAGAAAGGATAAAAGGAAAGATGAGTGGTTATGGCAAAGTGGTAATAATTGATCATGGCTATGGGTATGAGAGTCTTTATGCTCACATGAGTAAGATAATTGTTCGCCCAGGTGAGAAAGTGAAACGAGGCCAAGTTATAGGTTATGTCGGAAACACAGGTCGCTCTACAGGTCCTCATGTACATTACGAAATAAAAAAGAATGGAGTTCCAGTGAATCCTGTTCATTTCTTTTATCAGGATCTTACTCCTGAAGAATATGAAAAAGTAATCGAGATTTCATCTCGACCAAACCAAAGTATGTCCTAGAATAAGCTTCAAGAAAATGTATAAAACTAATAATAGCATGACTGAGTCATCAAACTCAGAGTCTTCAAATATTCTTTTGCGTCGAAAAAGAGGAAGTGGCTTTTTCATGTTCGTGAGTATTATGGTTGTAGGATTCGTGTTATTTGCTGCTTATAATGTTTATCAGTCGCCCAAAGAGATAGTACTGAAGCAGGAGAATGAAAAGTATAGAGTACAATTGGAAAGGCTAAATCTTAAGATTGATAATATGTCCCAGAGCTTAAATGCTATTGTTGGACGAGATGATTCAATTTATCGTGTAGTTTATGAGGCCACGCCAATTCCCGCTGAGCAACGTCAGGTTGGTTTTGGGGGTTCTGACCGATATGTTGATTTGAAAGGCTTTGATAATTCAGATCTTATTATCAGCACTGCAGCAAAGTTAGATATGCTTGGAAGGCAATTGTATGTAGAATATAAATCCTTGGATGAAGTATCTAAAATTGCTAAGCTTAAGGTGAAGATGTTGGCTTCAATTCCTGCTATTCAACCTGTATCTATAAATGACTTTCATTATATATCATCACCATTTGGATATCGGAGTCATCCTAAAAATGGACATTGGAAGAAACATGAGGGTATAGATATTGTTGCTCCTTATGGTGCTCCCATTTACGCTACTGGTGATGGAGTGGTTGAATATCCCAGTTCAAGTATGTATGGTTATGGAAAAGTAGTTGTGATAAATCATGGGTTTGGTTACCAAAGCTTATATGCACATATGAGTAAAAAGGCTATAAAACCTGGCAATCAGATAAAGCGTGGACAACTTATCGGATATGTAGGGAATACTGGTATATCCACAGGAACACATTTGCACTATGAAGTAATAAAAAACGGTCTTTCCTTAAACCCTAAGAATTATTTCTTTAATGACTTGACTCAATGGGAGTATATTACATTAGTGAATAGGGCTAAATTGTAGTCTTGGTGTTTTTGATCACATACAAAATCTAATTTAGATAAGCTTGGTTTAATATTGTTTGTACTTTTACATTTCAAATAAAAAAATAAAAGCGTGTATATTACATGTTAATTTTAATCATAGGTGTATGAAATATTTTTTCTCTTTAGTTTTATTCAGTTTTCTTTTTGTTAATGTAAATGCGCAGAATCATCGTAATTGTGGTACTACGCAGTATATGAATTATCTTTTTAAGAAAGATACTACTTTGAAGGCTAAGATGCTGATACAAGAGGCTGCAATTCAAAATTGGATTCAAAAAAATGGCAACTCGAACCAAAAAGCAATAATTTCGATTCCTGTTGTAGTGCATGTATTGTATAGTGCTTCTTATCAAAACATATCGGATGCTCAGGTTTATTCGCAAATAGCGGTCTTAAATGCAGATTTTCGTCGCTTGAATGCAGATACGAGTCAAACACCATCATTATTTAAGTCGGTTGCTGCCGATGTTGAAGTTGAGTTTTGTGTGGCTCACCAAACTCCCACAGGAGCTTGGACCAATGGAATTACACGCACTCTGACAACAAAGACTTCCTTCGATATCAATCAGGATGATGCAAAATTTACTTATAAAGGAGGTCATGATGCATGGGATCGAAACAAATACTTGAACTTATGGGTTGTTCCTGAGATTAAGGATGGTCCTTCTGGAGGAATCTTAGGATATGCCCAGTTCCCTGGTGGGCCTGCTGCAACTGATGGAGTAGTAATTGGCTACCGTTATTTTGGGAATACAGGAAGTGTTTCCTACCCATATAATAAAGGACGCACAGCTACACATGAGGTTGGGCATTGGCTTTCGCTTTACCATATTTGGGGCGATGATAATGGTTCTTGCTCAGGAAGCGATCATGTACAGGATACCCCAAATCAAGCCGATTATAATGATGGTTGTCCTAGTTTCCCTCATCCTTCGTGTAGCAATACCAGTGATATGTTTATGAACTATATGGACTATACCGACGATCGATGTATGAATATATATACAGCAGGACAGAAACAACGAATGTTGGCCACTTTGAATGGTAGTAGAGCCTCTATTAAAACCTCAAATAAATGTCAGGTTGTTTCTATCGAAACACCATCAATAGAAAATCAGCTACGAGTTTATCCTAATCCGTCAAATGGGTATATTGAATTGGATTTTGGTGGAATGAACCTATTAGGAAGAACCGAGATTAGTTTATATAATACCTTGGGGCAAATTGTTTATACAAAAGAATATCAGGATATTAGTGCTAAAGTTACATTGAATTTTTCTGAGTTGAGTCATGGAGTATATTTCCTTAGAATTAAGACAGATGTCTTTAACATAAATAAGAAAATAGAAATATTATAGGAATGTTTGTTGAGAAGTTGATTGAAGATGTGGATGTAAAAGCCATCGCAGAGAAAGTATTAAAAGGAACTAGAATTACACTTGAAGAAGGTGTTGTATTATACAAAAAAGCTGATATTGCTACATTGGGCTATTTGGCCAATAAAGTGCGTGAGCAGAAGAATGGGAATAAAACCTATTTTAATAAGAACTTACATATAGAACCCACAAACCGTTGTATTTATAGTTGCAAATTCTGTTCATATTACCAAAAGAAAGGTGAGGACGGTTGGGAGTATAGCCGTGAGCAAATGCTAGACAAAATTACTAATATGGGCGATGAAATTACAGAGGTTCATATTGTTGGCGGGGTACATCCCCAATGGGATTTGCATTATTATGGTGAGTTCTTTCAGAAAATAAAACAGCTCCGTCCAGATGTGCATATAAAGGCCTTTACTGCTGTAGAAATTAGCTTTATTGCTAAAAAATCTAAGATGAGTGTGGCTGAAGGATTGGCTGCACTAAAAGAGTATGGTTTGGATTCCATTCCTGGTGGAGGGGCTGAAATATTTGATGAAGAGATTCGCCAGAAGGTTTGTCCTCATAAGGATACTGGAGAGGAGTGGCTCTATTTGCACGAAACAGCGCACAAATTGGGAATTCCAACTAATGCCACTATCCTATATGGTCATATTGAAAGTGAATACCATCGAATAGAACACTTAAATCGTTTACGCGAACTGCAAGATCGAACTGGAGGCTTCAATGTTTTTATTCCTTTAAAGTATAAAAAAGAGAATAATGAATTGGGGTATCTTGGCGAAGTGTCAGTGATTGAGGATATAAAAATGTATGCGATATCACGTATCTTCCTTGATAACTTTGGTCATATTAAGGCCTATTGGCCAATGATAGGGAAAGATATTTCGCAATTACTCCTTTCCTTTGGCGTGGACGACTTTGATGGTACAATTAATGACTCTACAAAAATTTATTCCTTGGCTGGAGCCGATGACCAAGCACCAAGTATGAGTACTGATGAAATGATAAAGATGATTAAAGAAGCCGGAAGAGTACCAGTGGAAAGAGATTCTATTTATAATATTATTCATGAGTATTAAGTTGAGTAAAATATTATACCGAGCTCAGCCCATTTGACGGCAATTGCCATATTCATTTTTTTAAGATAGAGTTATTAGTTATTTAGTTGATAAATCAGATCACAAACATTGTTTCTGTTTTTCAAAGAAAAACAAGAAACCAAATCAGTTTAAATCATATTAATCAGCGTCAAAAAATTATTAATTGATACAAAGTGTCAATTATCAGACTCTTAATTATACCGAGTTCAGTCTATTAGATGGCAATAGTAGTATTTACTTTTTTAAGACAGATTTAAATTTATAGTTATATAGTGGGTTATTAAACTTTTTCACCAATGTCTTCCATCTCTACCAATCCATTTATTATGGCATAAACGGTAAGCCCAGAAACGGATTTTATACCTAACTTTTTTGTAATTTTTTTGCGATGTGTAATTACAGTATGAGCACTAATAAAAAGTCGCTCAGCAATCTCATTATTAGTATGCCCAAGAGCTACTTGCTTGAGAATGTCTTTTTCGCGTTCACTGATCTCTGAGCTTTCATTCTCATCATGATTTCCTTTAAGCGATTTCACAATTTTATTTAAGGTATCTATTATCTTTTCTTTTGAATCTTCATGTCGAATTATTTCAGTAAATAAGTTTGAGTTTTCCAAAACTTCATCTGGATTGGGCAAGTAAGCAATGAGTTGTGGGTGTGTATTTCCCAATTGGTGAATTAATTTGTTTAAGTTACCTGGTACATTAAATAGAGAAGATGAAATTAGTATAATATCTGTCTCTTGCTGATTAAGAATCTCTACTAAACCATCGAAATTAATCGCTTTATCTATAACTTGACAATATCGAAGCTTATTAAAAATTAAGTGAAACCCCTGATTGGCAATATATGATTCAGTAGCAATAATGACTTTCTTTGCTTCCATTATTATCGCTCAATTTTTTTAAACTCCTGCTCCATCATTTGTACGCGTGGTACTAAGACCTTATTCTCCATATCCGAATGTTTATTCATATCATCTTCAAGATGAGCTAACTGTCCTAATATTTTATAGCACAATATATAATCGGGTTGGGGAGGAAGGTATTTGATAAGTATATTCTTTAGCTCAAACAGCCTTTCTTCAATATTATCATGTTCTTCTGCATAATCTTCAATTTGATATGCGTTCAAATCAGTATAGTTTTTCGCGGATTGATTCTTTCCTAGTATATAATCCTCCAGATTCATAATATAAGGATACACAAGATTTTCTTCACGCTCAATATGTTCACGCAATTGTTTTTGATACTCATCAAAAAAACTTTGAATTAATTGCATCGTATTTTGCTGGTCCTTTGGGCTATTAGAAACTAATTTCTCAATCATAGCTGATAGCTCTGGAATTTTATGTTCCAAATAAAAAGCATGAGCTTTATATAAAAAATCAATAATTAGTTTTAAAGGAAATTTCTCAAGATTATGCTGTGGGTAAAAATCAGGATCATTAAATGCGTTAATAATTTCCAAAAAGAAATCAAGATTGACATGATACTCTTCACAGACCGTTTTAACTGTTTTATCTCCAAAGCCCAATTGAATTCCAAAGCGGCTAATCACAGATAATAGATGGTGATTGTGAAGAATCACATCTGCCATTTTTATGTTTTCAGTAATAATCATTGCTTCTAAAATTTTAGATGGCAAAGATAGTTAATTTATAATTGTTCTAAATAGTATTTTGCAAAGTCTTTATAAAGGATTGACTTATTTTTCGCAATTAATTCCAAATGGTTTAAAACTAAGAAGTGATTGTTCTGTCTATAGTTTAAATAATAGATACAGATTAAATACACTGTAATTTATGATACTGTTAATTAATTAGTTAGTTTTGAAATTTTTTTAGAGAAAATGAAATAATTTTTGTAATATTGGAGTGGATTTTTTTTGAAAACTGTTAAAGGGTTCTATGGTTTTTGATAAATCAACAGAAAGAACTAATTTTTAGAACCCACTTTAAGGTATCTTACGATTTCTCTTGAGACAAAGTGAAGTAATGATTCTCTATAATCTGTATTAAAAACTATAACAAGAAATATGAATATTGGTTACCATAAAATAATCCTTTTGCACATTGCACTATTTTTGTCAACGAGTATGCTTTTGGCCCAAAAAGAAGGAAATATATGGTATTTTGGAAATATGGCAGGATTGGACTTTAATAGTGGCTCTCCTGTTGCATTGACAAACGGAATGGTCAGTACAACCGAAGGTTCTTCGTCAATTTGTGATTTTAACGGAAACTTATTGTTTTATTCCGATGGCGTTTCCGTTTGGAACAAGAACCACCAAAAAATGCCTAATGGAAATTGGCTACACGGACATACAAGTAGTACACAATCTGCAGTAATTGTAAAGAAACCGGGATTAACTACCAAATATTATGTTTTTACAATTGCTCCTTGGGGGTGGCCTGATGGCTTGAGTTATTCTGTTGTTGATATGAACTTAAACGGGGGCTTGGGAGATGTTAATTCTAATAAAAACATCCTTGTCGTAGCACCAACCTGTGAAAAAATAGCTGTAGTGAAACATCATAATAATATCGATTTTTGGGTTGTCGTTCACCTATATGGTTCTAATATCTATCATAGTTATCTTCTTACAGCATCAGGGCTTAATACTACACCTATTGTGAGCAGTATTGGTTTAAGCATTTCAGGAAATATCAGTTATACTATAGGATATCTTAAGTCCAATATTGATGGAAACCGGATCGTATCTGCTAATTCTTATCAAAAGAATGTGGAAATATTTGATTTTGATAATTCTACAGGGCAATTAAGTAATTTGATTTCGTTAAATGTATTAAGTGGTTGGGGCCCTTATGGGGTAGAATTTTCTCCAAATGGAGATCTTCTTTATATAAGTATAGATACTTTGTATCCTTATATTTATCAATACAATCTGATTGCAGGCTCGACTTCTAATATAAATAATTCAAGAGTGAAACTGCAAGGTGTGTCTCGTTTTGAAGGAGGAGCACTTCAACTTGGCCCTGATAATAAAATTTATTTTGCCAGAAACGGGGATTATTACCTCGGCACTATTGCAAATCCAGATGTGATTGGTATCGGATGCAATTATATTGATCAAGGAGTAAGTATTGCTCCTAAACATTCTACTATAGGACTGCCATGTTTTTATAGTTCAATTTATTCTAATATGGGTTTTAATTTTATAAATACTTGCAATAGAGATACCACATTGTTTTACACAGATTCAGTTTCTGTGAATTCTGTTTTATGGGATTTTGGTGATATTAATAGTGGTGCGAATAATCAATCAATTCTGTTTTATCCACAACATATTTTTTCAGATACTGGATCTTTTATTGTGACCCTCATTAAAAGTTATAGCAACAAAACAGATACGATGGTAATGACCATTTATATTAGCGGTTACCCACAAGTCAATCTTGGACATGATACTATTGTTTGTAAAAATGATGTTTTAGCATTGAGTGCAAGCACGCCTCATGCTTCTTATCTATGGCAAGATAATTCTAATAATCCGGTTTATTATGCTTCAATGCCCGGGGTGTATTGGGTGGATATTTTTGTAAATCAATGCAGAACAAGGGATACAATCGTTGTGAGTCATTTTTCTTTTCCAAATGTTGATTTGAGTAATGATACAATTATGTGCATCGGTGACTCAATAGAACTTAATGCATCAAATCCTAAGGCAACTTATTTATGGCAGGATAATTCAAAAGATTCTTTATTTATGGTTCATTCTCCGGGGATTTATTGGGTGAGAGTTACAGATAGTTTGTGTACAGATATTGACAGTATTTATATCGGTCAAGCACTATCACCGGATTTTTCCCTTGGTAATGATACTTCCATCTGTGATGGAGATAATTTCCAATTAAAAGTTCCATTAGCCGACCTTAGTTATTTATGGCAAGATTTATCTACTAATCAAGGATATACTGTTTCTTTACCTGGAACATATTGGGTTACTGTTACGAATAGCTGTGGAGCAAAATATGACACAATTATCATCGATTTTGAAGATTGCGATATTGATCTTATTATGCCCAATGTATTCACACCCAATAATGATGGGTACAACGACCTATTTATTCCAATTAAAATTAGCAACATTAAAAAAGCAGAAATAATCATTATAAATAGGTGGGGTCAACAAATATATGAAAATGCTGATTTGACATCGGGTTGGAACGGTACATTCAAAGAAAATGAGTGTGCCGAAGGCGTGTACTATTGGCTTGTTATATACTATGATGAATACAGTAACGTGTATAGAAAGCAAGGTACGGTAACTCTATTCAGATAGAACAATCATTTTATTAGGTATTGCTTACGGGCTTTTCAATAACTTCAATCTATTCCTTCAATTCATAACCATCCATCTTTCCTTTCTTTGTTGCAGGAATCCCCTTTGACATCCATATTGGCATTGGTTTTTCTTTTAGGTAATGGTCGAAGAATTGCATCATACGAATGCTCAAATCCACACGGTTGGGCCATTTTCTTAGATTATGGTCGTCGCCATTATAGGTCAGCATCCATACTTGTTTTCCTAAGCGTCGCAGGTCAGTGAAATATTCAATGCCTTGCCACCAAGGCACTGCTCCATCCATATCATTATGCATAATTAATAGGGGAGTATTCACTTTAGCAGCATGAAAAATTGGTGAGTTTTCAATGTATAATTCAGGGCTTTCCCATGGACTTACTCCCATTCGGCTCTGGCCTTTTTCATATTGAAAAGCACGGCTCATACCTGAGCCCCAACGAATACCTCCATAGGCACTAAACATATTGGTAACAGGTGCTCCCGATTCGGCACAAGCATAAATATCAGTTTGAGTAACTAACATAGCAACTTGGTATCCACCCCAACTTTGACCTTGTATTCCCATATGTTTAGCATCAACCCAAGGGAATGTCTTCAGATATTCAGTCCCACTTACAATTGCGTTATACGCTGACTTTGCAGGATGACCCGTTTTATAAGTAATATCTGGTATAAAAACGATATAACCATTACTTACATATTCTGTAAAGTTTATCACTGAATGACTGGGTTTAGGAATATAATGGTTATGAATATCATCAGAATAACGTTCGTAGAAATATACGATTACAGGATAACTCACTGTGCTATCAAAATTCTCAGGCTTATAAAGTAAACCCTCCAGTTTTTCCCCGTCAAAGGCGGTCCATTTTACTAATTCTACGTTTCCCCATAGATAATCTTTTTGTTGTGGATTGGCATCCGATATTTGTTCAATATTTTGAATGTCAGTTGTAGAAGTAAATACATTATAATAATCATGGAAAGATGAGCGACGCCAGATTAGTTGATTGGCTTTCTTTGCCTTCAATGGGTAATAGTATCGATGGTCTGTCATTACCATTTCTGCAGGACCGCTTCCTTCATTAAGATCTATTTGGTAATATCCACTTTGCTTAGTTTCTTCATTAAAAGCCATTAGCATATGTGGGTTTTCATCATTAAAATACCAATGATCAGGGTCTAATGTGATTGGAGTAAAGCGGATTTTATGCTCACGCCCATACGATTTTGTCAAATTCTCAGGTGCTTTGCTCATGCTAGGGTCAATTTTCCAGAGATCATAGCGGTCACGAATAATTACATATTTATCGTCGCTAAACCATCCTGCTGCTCCATATGCTCTTGGTAGTTGTGGAGTATCATGACGTTCGTTATAGAAGTTTACGTTTAACTCCTTGGTTAGCGCCCTGTGTTGACGAGCTTTGTGATCGTATGCATACCAAACACTGTCGGTGTTTTTGTAATATAGTAAGTAGTGTCCATCGGTAGATAATCCAGCATAACCCATATGATGTTCCAAAACCAATTCGCGACTGCCGTCAAATACATTCACAATGTACACATCATTATACCTTCCATCCCAACTTTGCTCTCGTTGATATTTCTGGTTGTCGTAACCTATGCCAAAAGTGCCATTTCCTTGAAGTGAAATTCGAACTGATGCCATGTTAGTATCTGCCAATTGTTGCATCCTTTTTTCACCTATTAGATAAACGGCTTCATAAGTACGCTTTAACTCTCTATCTCGCATTATTTTTTGCTGCGATTGCAGCAATGGATCTTGATAATTCCATATATCCACCTGGTACTTTTCTTTTGCAAGCAGTGTGTCTTTGGGTTCTTGTTCTGGTTTTAAGGCATTGCCAAAATAAATGCGTGATGCATTTCTTGAAAAGTATGGACTACTGTTAATGCTTGGACTCCATCCTTGAGTCATTCCTTTGGTAGTAGTATCAGCTATCAGTTGGGCTGATGTGTCGCCCATAACCCAATAATAAAGCTCGTAAACTTTATTCTTTTTAGCAGTGTCTGCAGCAAAAAGGAAGGTGACTTGGCCTCCTTTTCGGTCAAGGCTAATCTTATCAGCACGACCCTCACGATTTAGAATCGTATCGATACTTAGGTCTTGTGTATGGAGAATCTGGATGTTTACTTCGGTAGTACTGTCCTTCTTAATATTTGTAATCAAGGCAATGCTACTTCCAAAGTGATTAAAATTCAGTTCGCTTACATTTTCAAATTCAATGCGTTTGTTGTCAATAGGGTTGAAAACAATAATATAATCGCCTTTTTGCTTGATGGCTTTTTTTGGTTTCTCTTTATTTTTCTTTTTGAAAAATAGAAAGCCTTTTTTCTTTTCTGTTTTCTTAGGCTTCTTTTTGGGGTCAGCCATGGTATATGCCATCCATGCTGAATTTTCCCTAGCCATCTTAAAACCCTTTACCTTGGCAATTTTGATCATACTATCACTAGAGAAGATCCATATTCCCAAGCTGTCTTTTGGTAATTTCTTTTTGGGCACTTTATCCAATTTCATTTTGCGCAAAGTATCGTATTGCGGCACAATTACGAATGCCATATAATCTGATGAGGGAGCAATTTCAGCACGAGCACCTCTGGCAATAGAATCCAATTTCTTGGTTTCTATATTATAGAGATATAGATATCCATCTCCTTTTTGAGGATTTATCTCATAGCACACCCATTTTCCATTGGCTGATATCTGCTGCTTGCTTATATTTTTCCAATGTGGATATACATCATGTGTTAAAACTTTTTTATCAATTACGATGCTATCTTGGGCATTTGCTGGAAAGCTAAAAATCATTAAAACAAATGATAATGCGATTGTAAATATACGATTCATAGTGTGTTTATTAATTTGGGTGGCGAAGATAATTAATTCTTTATAAGTAGCGTAATGATATCGGTCGTTTTTGTGCGTATCAGCGTCAGTGTCGCTTTTAAATTTAGGCTAAAGCCATAGAGTACGTAGCTCATTAGGCGGGGTATTAATGCCCCGCCTAATGAAAATACTGACATGTTGACTTTAGCCAAAACCTAGTCGCCGCCCCAATCCCAAATTTCCCTACATTTGCCAACTAATAAATTACAACTAATAAATGAGTTTTTATCACCCTGAACTTCTGTATGGCCTTTTTGCGATAGCGATTCCCATCATTATCCACCTCTTTAATTTTAAGCGATTTAAGAAGGTGTATTTTACCAATGTGCGTTTTCTGCGTAATGTACAGCAACAGAGTAAGCGGCATTCACAGTGGCGGCATCTATTGGTTTTAATTATGCGTATTTTGGCCATTGCTTTTTTGGTTTTGGCTTTTGCTCGCCCTTATATTCCCATTAGTAAACAGAAAAAGCAAAGCTTGGCAGCAGCCAATTATGTTAGTTTGTTTTTAGACAACTCATTTAGTATGCAAGCTGAATCGGCCGAGGGAAACTTATTAGAGGAGGGGCGAAAAAAGGCTCGTGAGATTGTCTTGGCTTATAATCCATCGGATAATTTCCGATTGCTTCTTAATAATCAGATCCCAGAATCAAATCGGTTTCTTAATCGTGATGAGTTTCTTGATCTTTTAGATGAGGTGCAAATTGAACCCACTTCAGTTGCTTTTTCTAAAATTATTAATCGGGTTAGTAATTTCGATTTTAACCAAAAACAAATAGAACAAGAGCTATATATAATTAGCGATTTTCAACAATCGCAAGCCGATATCGATAATTGGAATATGGATAGTAGTTTGCAAATTAATCTACTGCCGTTGATTTCCGCAGGGCAAAATAATATTTTTATTGATTCTTGTTGGTTTGACACGCCTGTTTTGCAAAAGAATACACGCCTAAAACTATATTATCGCATAAAGAATTTATCTGATCAGGATATGGAGAAAACTCCTGTGAGCCTGATTATTAATGAAAAGCAAAAAGCTCTGGGTAGTGTTGATTTGAAGGCGTTTGAAGAGCGTACCGAGGAATTGATTTTTAGGATGGATACTGCAGGAATATATCATGGTCGTATTGAGATTCGTGATTTCCCAGTTACTTATGATGATCAATTCTTTTTTGGATTCACCATATCAAATCAAATCAATGTATTGAGTATTCGTGGTGCGAGTTCAAGCGATGCAATACGCCACTTTTATTCTGGCGATTCCCTCTTTCACTTCGAAGAGCAGAATGAGAATAGAGTAGATTACTCCTCCTTTTCGAAATTCAATTTGATTATTCTTAATGAGTTAGATATTTTGTCATCAGGTTTGCTTTTGGAGCTTAGTAAATATACAAAGCAATCAAGGACACTGGTTATTATTCCAAGCATGGATTTATCGAGAGAAAAGATTATAAAACTTTCGAAAACTTTTGCATTGGATGCGTTTTTAAATCAAGATACTTCAAAATCTCAAATTAGCTGGATGGATGTAGAGAGCAAGGAATTTAATGATGTGTTTGATTTGGAAGGCGATAAATTTCACTTGCCTGATAATATGGATTTGCCATTTTTTAGAAAGCATTGGTTGCCTCAAAATAGTAATCGTTCGCAATCTATTGATTTAGTAAAGTTTAATGATGGCAGTAGTTTCCTGCGCAAATATAGCAGAGACAAATCACTTATTTATTTGTTTACTGCCGCCTTTGATGATGCCAATGGCAATATAACTGCTCATGCTTTATTTGTTCCCATTATGTATAATATGGCATTGCAGGGTCAGCATAAATCAGTTTTATTCTACAATTTGGGACAAGAAAATTTGATTGAGATCCATTCGCCATCGGCTGGAGAGAATCAGATATTTAAGATATCATCTGTAAAATCAGATTTTGAGTATATTACTACAAACATTAGAGCTAATGGTAACTTTGCATTGATTGATGCCAATACAATAAGTGAAGCTGGAAATTACCGTGTCGAGGTTTTAGAAAAAGAATTTCAATCTCTTGCTTTTAATTATCCTCGCAACGAGTCTGATTTACATTCATGGACTTTGGATGAAATGGAACAAAAAATAAGTCGGAATAAACTGAAAAATATTAACATTATACAATCCAATAATGCTTCATTAACTGCTGTAATCAAGGACTTACATAAAGGAGTGCAATTGTGGAAACTATTTTTAAGTTTGGCTCTTTTGTTTTTGATAATTGAATTATTTTTGCTAAGATTTATGAAGTAGATTAATGGAAGACCAAAACCAAAACATACCAGAAGAAGAATTTGAGGACTCAGCTCAGGAGCAATCGTCCGAGGATACTAGTTTGGCACAAACCACGACTTTGTCGGGATTGTATGAAAACTGGTTTTTGGACTATGCTTCTTACGTGATTCTAGAACGTGCCGTACCTGATATTCGCGATGGTTTTAAACCTGTTCAGCGTCGTATTCTTCATGCAATGAAGGAAATGGATGATGGTCGCTATAATAAAGTAGCGAATATCATCGGTCAAAGCATGAAGTACCATCCGCACGGAGATGCTTCAATTGGCGATGCTTTGGTTCAACTTGGGCAGAAAGATCTACTAATTGATATGCAGGGAAACTGGGGAAATATCCTTACAGGTGATCGTGCAGCTGCTCCTCGATATATTGAAGCTCGATTGAGCAAATTTGCTTTGGAAGTAGTATTTAATCCGAAAACTACAGTTTGGCTTTCATCTTATGATGGACGTAATCGTGAACCAGAATCACTTCCTGTAAAGTTCCCAATGCTTTTGGCTATTGGAGTTGAAGGTATTGCGGTAGGCTTGGCTTCCAAAATTTTACCCCATAATTTTATTGAGTTATTAGATGCCTCTATTAATTATCTACGTGGGCGTAGTTTTGAGCTTTATCCTGACTTCGCCACAGGCGGAATGGCTGATGTGAGTCGTTATAATGATGGTGTTCGTGGAGGAAAAGTGCGAGTGCGTGCTAAAATAGAAAAGGAAGACAAGAAAACCTTAATTATTCGTGAGATTCCATTTTCTACAACTACATCTACCTTAATTGATTCTATTGTTTCGGCTAATGATAAAGGTAAGATAAAGATTAAGAAAATTGAGGACAATACAGCTGCTGATGTTGAGATCGTAATTCGTTTGGGTGTTGGTGTTTCACCAGACCAAACTATTGATGCTCTTTACGCCTTTACAAATTGTGAGGTCTCTATTTCACCAAATTCCACTGTAATAAGTAATAATAAACCTGCTTTTTTGGGAATGAGAGAAATCTTGAGGATTTCAACAGACAGAACTGTAGGTTTATTGAAGATGGAACTCGAGATACGAAGAGCAGAATTAATGGAACAATGGCATTTTGTTTCTTTGGAGAAGATATTTATCCGCGAGCGACTGTATCGTAAAATTGAAGAGGCGGAAAGTTTTGAGGAGGCCATTGAGATTATTGATAAAGCATTAAATCCTTTTAGGAAGTTATTCAAGCGTGAAATTACTCGTGATGATATTCTTCGTTTAACAGAGATTCGAATCAAACGTATTTCAAAATATAATGAGTTTAAAGCAGATGAGCAGTTGAAGAATCTGGAAGATCAAATAGCTGAGGTGGAGCATTACTTGGCTAATTTGATTGATTTTGCGGTAGATTATTTTAAGAATATAAAGAAGAAATATGGAGCTGGCCGAGAGCGCAAAACTGAACTTCGTAGTTTTGAAAATATAAATGCTGCTGCTGTGGCGGTTTCCAACATTAAATTATATGTAAATCGTGAAGAGGGATTTATTGGTAGATCTTTGAAAAAGGATGAGTTTGTTACTGAATGTTCGGATATTGACGATATTGTAGTATTTCGAGAGGATGGTAGTTTTGTAGTAACTAAGGTAGCCGATAAAACCTTTGTGGGTAAAAATATTATTTATGTTGGTGTTCAGAAAGCCAATAATATACGTACTATTTATAATGTAATTTATCGTGATGGTAAAGGTGGGAAGACCTATGTAAAACGCTTTGCAGTTAAAGGCACCACACGCGATAAAACTTATGATCTCACAAAAGGGACAGAAGGTTCTAGGATCCTTTATTTTAGTCATAACCCAAATGGAGAAGCTGAAATTGTTCGAATAAAACTACGCCCTAGACCAAAATTGAAGAAGCTGAATTTCGATTTCGATTTTAGTACCCTAGCAATTAAGGGTAGGGGAGCGGGAGGAAATACTCTTACAAAGCATTTGGTTAGTAAAATCACATTGAAAGAAGATGGACTTTCGACTTTAGGTGCTCGTGATATTTGGTATGATGATACCGTTCGAAGACTCAATAGTCAAGAGCGTGGTCGTCATCTTGGAGCTTTTGCAGCCGAAGATAAGATATTGACTATTATGCAGTCAGGCCATTATCGTTTAAGTGGTTATGATTTGTCAACACATTTTGATGAGGATATGATTCGTGCTGAAAAATTTGAACCAAATCGAGTGTGGACAGCAGTTTATTTTGATGGTGATTCTAAATTCTATTATATCAAACGTTTTAAGTTTGATTCAAGTGAGCGTAAGAATCTTTTTATAAGTGACCATTCAAAATCGAAACTTATTTCGATTACGGAAGATTATTTACCAAGGATAGAGTTGATATTTGATTCAAAGAAAGGAGCTAAATCGCGCAAGCCTGAAATAGTAGAGGCGGAAACCTTTATTGATGAAAAGAGTGTTAAGGCAAAAGGCAAAAGGTTAAGTAGTTTTGCTTTGAAGAAAATTAACATGCTTGAAGCTGCTCCTTATGATGAAGAGATAGAAGAGGATGTTATAACTGTGGAATCCATTGAGCAAGAAGAAGAACAGTTTGAAGAGCCTATAAGTGAGGAGAAAAATGAAAAACCAGTTGATGAGACTCCTATTGTTGAAACTGCACCAAAGGTTAAGAAGGAATCAAAGCCCAAGCCTAAACCCAAAATGGTTCCAGTAGTGGAAGAAAAAGTTGAGGAAATAATACTACCAATTGTGGAAGAAGTGCCTGTGGTTGAAAAGGAAGTGAAGAAGGTTCCGAAGGTCAAGAAACCAAAAGAAAAGCTTACTCCCAAAAAGAAGTCAGTTGCAAAAGATAAAGATGAAAGTGATGAAACGCTGAAGGCTAGTCTTGATGATGACCAACCCTTACAAATCGAACTTGATTTTTAGGGCATTGTCTTAAAGTACAAGAATTCCCCAAGTAATACTAACCAATTCTTCGTCTTCAAAATAGAAGTCCATCATAGCATCGAGATAACTTAATCTCTTTTCGCCCCATTCTTCTTCATCGATTTCTATATCTTTAAAGTTATGCTCTTTCATCATTTGCATAATTTGTGCCTCTGATATGTCAAACAGCTTGTTTCCAAATAGATATATATCTTTATTCTCTGTGTCACAAGAAGTGAAAACCATTTCAGTTGCATTGCCTTCAAAAAATAGTGAAGTTTTGTATTCCGGGTAGTTGTACATTTCAGTAAATACCTCTTCATCTTCTTCAATGATTTCATATTGGTCAGAAATACCAATTACGTCAATAATGTCTTCTTTAGTACTTCCAAATTTTAATTCGTTTACTCCTGTCAAAGGAATGATTTCAATCTTGCTCATTAGAATTATATGTTAGATAATAGTCTCAATTATTAAGTTATAGTTAAAAAGGAGAATTTGATTCCTTTTTTATGTAGTTGTATATAAGTTTGTCGGAAAGTCTTGGAAATAATCTGGTGACAATAACAGTTAATGTACCCATTTTCCCAATCACCAAAGAGCGCCTGCGTTTTCGAACACCTCGGGCAATACGTTCGGCAACAAATTCGGGAGTAAGCATGGTTTTCTCATCGCGAGGGCTTTCTCCTTGTTTTTTTCCACCAGCAACAATCGCATGCTTCCTAATTTCTGTCGAAGTATATTCTGGTGCAGCAATCATTACATGCAGCCCTGTTTTCATATTTTCAATTCGTAAAGACTCAAGAAATCCATGAACTGCATATTTAGATGAACAGTAAGCTGTACGAGCAGGCAAAGGGCTAAATCCTGAAATTGAAGAAACCGCTATAACGCTACCTTTAGTTTTAAGTAAGTGCTCGAGAGCAAATTTGGTGCAATAAACCGTGCCCCAATAGTTAACTCCCATTACTTCGCGCAATGAATCAAGAGGTAAATCAGCTAATAATGCCCGTTGAGAGATTCCAGCATTATTGATAAGAATATCAATTTTCCCAAATTGTTCAACG
>Ga0164315_10001358_pt1 | contig 18407 bp, 16 predicted proteins | sample GuaBasSedimGuay6_FD_113737 | JGI IMG/M metagenome (GOLD analysis project Ga0164315, IMG submission 113737) | Subseafloor sediment microbial communities from Guaymas Basin, Gulf of California, Mexico - Guay6, Core 4569-2, 0-3 cm | ecosystem: Environmental > Aquatic > Marine > Hydrothermal vents...
AAATGCTGGACAATAATCTTTCGTTCCTGGCAACGGTAGGCTCGGTCAGTCCTTATATCGGTTTATTTGGCACCGTATGGGGAATTATGGAGTCTTTCCGGGCACTGGCTGGCGTGCAGCAAGCTACCCTGGCAATGGTCGCACCCGGCATATCCGAAGCCCTGATTGCGACCGCAATGGGTTTGTTGGCGGCTATTCCCGCGGTTATTGCCTACAACAAATTCTCCACCGAAGTTGATGCGATGGTCATCCGCTACGAGAATTTCCTCGAAGAATTCACCGGCATATTACAAAGACAGGCGCAGGCGCCGAAATAGAGGCGAGACAATGACGATTTGCCCGAATCAGACTGTGGAAAATATCCGCATTAAAGCCGACTTGCGCCCCGCAACAGCCTTCTCGAGGTGTTTTTAAGATGGCGCAAACCGCATATAGAAGACGAAAATTAGTCGCCGAAATCAATGTCGTTCCCTACATAGATGTAATGCTGGTATTGCTCATTATCTTTATGGTAACGGCGCCGCTACTGCAGCAGGGGGTGGATGTCGACTTGCCAACCGCGCCTGCTAATCCGCTTGACGTCAATAGCCCCGAACCGATTGTGATCACCGTCGACAAGGCGGGTCTCATGTACCTGAGTATTGCGAGCGCGCCGGAATCCAGCATCGACGCGACAAGTTTGGTCGAGCAGGTACGAAAAGCGCTAAGCAAGCAACCCAAGAGGCCGGTGATGGTGCGAGGTGACGCCAACGGGCCCTATCAAAATGTGGTGCGAACGCTGGTATTGCTGCAACAGGCTAATGTTGAATCAGTAGGCCTGGTCACCGATCCAGAAGAATACAAATAGTGTTTGCCGAACTGTTGCAACAACCAAAGGCGTTGGCCTTATCGGTTTTGTTCCATGCTGTTATCATTGGCATTGCTATCATCAATTTTAGCTCCACGGATAAAACCATTCTGGTAAAACAGGCTGATATTACGAAAACCGTTAAGGCCGAGGTTATCGACCAGCAGTTGCTCGAACAACAGAAAAATAAAAAGAAAGCAAAAGAAGAAAAACGCAAGAAGGAACTCGAAAAAAAGAAGCGCGCAAAAGAAGCGAAAAAACGTAAACAGGCCGAAGCGAAGAAACGCAAGCAGGCTGAAGCAAAGAAACGCAAAGCCGAGGCAGATAAGAAGAAAAAAGCAGAAGCAAAACGTGTTGCTGCCGCTAACAAAAAAGCCGAGCAGGCAAAGAAAAAGGAAGCCGATAAAAAGCGTAAGCTAGCCGCGGAAAAAAAGCAGAAGGAGCTCGCAAAACAGAAAAAACTGGAAGCTGAAAAACAAAAGAAGCTGACCGAAGATAAGCGCCTGCGTGAAGAAAAGGCGGCAAAGGAAGCCGAAGAGAAACGCCTACGCGATGAAAGGCTGGCAAAAGAAGCCGAACAAAAACGCCTGCTCGAAGAAAAGAAGAAGCAGGAAGCAGAAAAACGCCGGCTCGCCGAGGAAGAGCAAAAAAGAAGACAGCAGGCACTGGATGCACAATTGAAGGCCGAAGAAACGCAGAGGCGCTTGAATTCATTACGCGACGCCTACATATTAGCGATCAGGCAAAAAATTGAACGTAAATGGCGGCAACCCCTGGAAGCCGGGAAAATGCCTGAATGCGAAGTGCGGGTATTACAAGGACCTGGTGGTATCATACTCGACGTTAGCTTTGGTAAATGTACAGGTGGATCTCCAACCTATCGTAAGTCGATAGAAAATGCTGTATATAAAGCCGAGCCTTTACCAAAGCCCGGCGATCCTTCATTATTCGAACGTGAGCTCAAAATCGTGTTCAAGCCCGGGTAAAAAATACGAAATGAAATTTAGAATCTTATATCGGAGTGCCTTTTTGATCTGGGCACTAGTCTGTGCAAGCGCCAATGCCGCGCTCACAATCGAAATTACCGAAGGCGAGGAGGGCGCCTTGCCGATCGCGGTGGTGCCTTTTGATACGACTAAATTAGAGACGAAACTACCGGCAGATATTGCGCAGATAGTCAGCAATGATCTGAACCGCAGTGGTATTTTCAAGACCCTCGATACCAGGTCCTTACCATCCAGTCCTCATCATAGTGCCCAGGTGCGTTACTCGCGCTGGCGCAACGCCGGTCAGGAGTACCTCGTGGTCGGGCGGATTTTCCAGAAGTCCCCCGGGCTTTACGACGTTCAGTTCCAGCTACTTGATGTGCTCAAGCAAAAACAGATACTGGGCTACAGCCTGCCGGTAAAAAAACGCAACCTACGCTCCTCGGCACATAAAATTAGCGATTTCATCTACGAGAAAATTACCGGTATTCGAGGCGCATTTAACACGCGCATCGCTTATGTGCGGGCGCAGGGAAACAAGGCCAGAAAATATGTATTGATAGTAGCCGATACCGATGGCTTCAACGCCAATACAGTGCTCGAGTCCGATGAGCCCTTAATGTCACCAAGCTGGTCGCCGGATGGGCAGTCACTGGCTTATGTTTCTTTCGAAAGCAACAGGCCGCAAATATTCATCCAGCACCTGGCTAGTGCCAGACGGAGTAAAATTTCGGGTTTCAAGGGAATTAACGGTGCGCCGAGTTGGTCGCCCGACGGTAAGAAGCTGGCGCTGGTATTGTCAAAGGATGGTAGCCCGGACATTTACACCCTGAATATTTCTACCAAAAGACTAAGCCGGCTTACCCGGCATCGCGGCATAGATACCGAACCGGTTTGGAGCAAGAACGGGAAATCGATTATTTTCACCTCGGGCCGCAGTGGCTCCGCGCAACTATACGAAATCCCGGCAAAAGGGGGTAAACCCCGACGAATCACCTTTGAAGGGCGTTACAATTCGGATGCCAGTGTTTCCCCGGATGGAAAATACATTACTATGGTGCATCGTGATCGCGGGCAATATAAAATAGCCCAACTCGAGCGTGAAACCGGAAACCTGACCATATTGACGGATAGTTCGCTGGATGAGTCGCCCTCATTTTCCCCAAACGGCAAAATGGTGTTATATGCCTCAGCCGGGGGCACTAATGGGGTGCTTTACGCTGTCTCGGTCGACGGCCGTGCAAAACATAAATTATCGGATCAGAGCGGTGATATACGAGAACCGGTCTGGGGACCTTACAAACCTAAAAAGTAATTCGCATCAAATGGAGCAGAAATAGCATGAGATATATTTCGATGATAAACAAATTATACCTGTTGGCGTTTTTGGCGCTTTTTGTTAGCGCCTGTGCCACCACGCAAGGTGAAGAAGTGACCGTAGTGGAGGAGTCAGTCGATATTAGCGCCGAAGGCGAAGGCGATGGCTCTGCCACGCCTATCGAGGAAAGCACAGACGGCGGCGCAATGGCGATGCCAATTGCCGAAGACGATCTAAGCGCAGAGGAGATGCTTGAACAATCCGATACCGCTCTCGCAAACCGGACTATTTATTTTGAATTTGACAGTGCAAATCTGACCGATGAGTCTTTAAATTTTCTGGAGGTCCATGGTAACTTCATCGCCGACAATGGAAATGTTCATGTACGTCTCGAAGGTCATGCCGATGAACGCGGCAGTCGTGAGTATAATATTGGTCTGGGCGACAGGCGGGCACAATCGGTGCGACGAGTATTGTTAGTCCAGGGCGCCTCGTCGGATCAAATCGAAACCGTCAGCTACGGTGAAGAACAACCAGCAGTAATGGGACATACAGAAGATGCCTGGGCGAAAAATCGTCGTGTTGAACTTATCTATACCGTGAACTAATTATGAAAATTCTTCCTGTTGGCAGACTTGCCTTATTGATAGCCCTGTTCAGTCTCAGCCTGGCGACATCGCCCGCCTCGCTGGCGCAGGCATTAACACCCGATCAATTGACCAAACGGGTTGAGGAAACCAGCCGCGCCCTGAAAGATATCCAGACGGATATGAAAAGATTGAACACGCAAATGGATAATCGCGCCATGCTGGATTTATTGCAACGTGTGGATGAACTGGCTGACGAGATTAGCCAACTGCGTGGCGATCTTGAATTGCAGGCGAGCGATCTGGAAGGAATTAAGAAAAGGCAGCGTGAATTATATCTCGATATCGATCGGCGAATGCGCGATCTGGAAGATCGATCAACAGGGCAGTCATCGACCCTGGCTCCGGTCGTGGTTCCTGGCGCCGGTAGTTCCTCGACAACCTCCGCTGGTGCGGCGACAGGCGGTTCTACCTCGACTTCCACTGGTTCTACTCCAACAGTACCAACAGCGGCAGCGAGCGCCACGGTTGCCGAAGAAAAGGCCGCTTACCAGCTCGCCTTCAACAGTTTAAAGGAAGGTCGATACAAGAAAGCAAAACAGCAGTTTAGTAAGTTTTTGAAAGACTATCCTGGAAGTATTTATGCCGGAAACGCGCAGTACTGGTTAGGCGAGGCCAATTATGTAACGCGTAATTTCACCCAGGCAGTGAAAGAGTTTAACCAGGTGCTTAAACTATATCCGGCCAGTTCCAAGATTCCGGATGCAATGCTCAAGCTGGGCTATACCCACTATGAATTGAAACAATATAGCCAGGCCAAGGCGGTGTTACAGGAACTGCGTAAACTTCATCCTAACTCGACCGCGGCTCGCCTCGCAGGCAAGCGTCTGGACCGAATGAGAAAAGAGGGAGCCTAGCCCGCGTTTTCACCACCAAATTTGCTTGAAATCGATCCGAGGATCGGTATCATTCCCATTCCTTTCCTGGGGGCGTTAGCTCAGTTGGTAGAGCATCTGACTTTTAATCAGGTGGTCGAGCGTTCGAATCGCTCACGCCCCACCATTTTCTTCCTTTAAATCAATTGGTTATGAGTCTTCTCGAGTCAGTCGATATTGAGAATTCATGAAATTATGAAGATTCCATGAAGAAAAATCACTAAGTTATTGGTTTTTCCAGCCCTGCAAGTTGCCAGGCATCCTTCGCTCACCTTAAAAATTTAGACCCTCCTGTGTTCATACTGCTGTTTGAGGCTGGTCGATAACAGACCTTCATATCCCACAAGTCAACAGCACGATTGGGGTCTTGTTTCTTGCTTTGTCATAGCTACTAACAACCCTCCAAGTCCATGGGTATGTTTCAAGGAGTCTGACCCCTTGATTTTGGCGGGTTCGGCGATTTTTCGAATCACTACGCTGTCGCGGCATCGGAGGGTTTATCGGCTATACTCAGTGCGACTGTAGTTTCAAATATTCGTTAAAACTTTTGCGGTATTGACCAGGGGAACTATTCGTACCGATGGATTCGCAGCGCTACAACATTATTTTCGAGGGGAAAGTTGCCGACGGTGTCGATATGGAGATAGCCAAGGGCAATTTGCAGCGCCTCTTTAAAATTGATCGTGCCACCGTGGACAAACTGTTTTCCGGAAAACGCACGGTACTGAAAAAAGATGTTCCCGCCGATACGCTGAAGAAGTACCAGACCGCGCTCACCAATGCTGGAGTAGAGTGCACCACCGATCCCGACATTTCAACCGCTGCGGCGCCCGTTGAGCCGGACGCATCGCCTGCGATAGCCTCGGCAAAGCCACCGCCGGCGAAAACACCCCCAGAGGACAGCGGGCCAGTGAATCCCTACGCGCCGCCGAAACAAAACACAGTTGTCAACCAGCAGGTATTTTGTCGTTCCTGCGGCGCGAAGATCGACGCCACCGCGAGTTCCTGTCCGCAGTGCAACACCCGCCAGGTGGTCGGAAAACCGAAGAGCAAGGTAACCGCCGCGCTGCTCGCCATCTTTCTCGGCTTCCTGGGCATTCACCGCTTTTATCTTGGCCAATGGGTGGGCATTATCTACCTGTTGTTCGGCTTCATCATCTGGCCAGTTGCCTGGGTCGAGGCGATCGTGTTCCTGCTTACCGGTCGTGAGCGCTGGGAGCGGAAATACGGTAACGTCGTCGGCGGCGGTGCAGCGATGATGATCGTCGCGGCCTTCCTGTTCATTGCGATTATCGGAATCCTGGCCGCCATCGCGATACCGCAATACAACGATTATGTTCAAAGATCGCAAGTCTGGCAGTCAATCAACGAGGTTCAACCGGCCATCGACAAGGTAGCAGAGTTCGGCAAGCGTGAAAAATACTTCCCGAACAGCAATACCGAGGCAGGTTTAGGCGATGATTTGTCAGGCGAATCGCTGACTTCCTTAGTGGTTTCGGAAAACGGGGTGATCACCATGACCTTCGACTCCGAAAGCAGCAGCCTCCTCGATGGCAAGACGCTGCTTTATGTGCCGAGACTCGTGGACAACACGGTACAGTGGGATTGCAGCGGCGGCACGCTGGCCAAGCAGTTTCGACCGACGCAATGTCGCGACGGCAATTACAGCGGGCAGCAGGCTGCGGTTAATCGCCAGTGGGCAATTGCCGACGACAACGTCACCAGAATACGCTTGCCCACGAGCTGGAAGAAGCATCCTGAGCTTACCGATATCGCGGGAATAGAGTATGCAAGTCTGCAACGCGAACAGTACCTGGTCGTCATTTCAGAGCCGAAGACAGATTTCGCCAGCAGCACGGATGTATTCGTCTACAACGATTTGCTGGAGCAGAATTTACGCGATTCGATCGACAACTTCCAGGTGAAGTATCTGGGCGAGGTCAAGATCAACGGCATGAACGGTCTGAAATACGAAATGAGGGGAGAGATCGACAACATCAAGATAGCCTACCTGAAGGTTGCCCTGGAAGGTGAAGACCACTTCCACCAGTTACTTTTCTGGACCGTGCCCACCCGCTGGAGTACAAACCTGAAGCTGTTCGAAGAGGCCCTGGTCAGCTTCACGGAATGTCCGGGCGGTTGCAGCGGCTCTTAGCGTCGAGGCTGCTGTAAACCTGGCGGCTTGAGCATTGACAGAATTGAACACGTAACTTGAAGACATTAGTCAATGTCCGATTCTGGCCCAGGCTGTGTGAAAACTCGAAATTTTGGCACTGGCGTCGAAATATTTCCCACGCACAGTTAAAATTTACACTGGTACCGGGTATGTTTCAAGGAGTCTGACCCCTTGATTGCACCTTGATTGCATTATCTGAGGGGTAAATTGATTGGGGTAAGTAGAAGCGTTAGGATAGACGGAGAGATAAACTTCAAGCTGCATCAGCAAACTGGACCCTCTGCAAATATGAAATCTTACGAATCGGAAACCATAGAGCGAGCTGCAATGGAAGATTTGCACGACGCGGCTGACCAGGCTGACATCAGAGAAATCGGTTTAATGAGTTTAACTGTGAATTCGTCGTTTATCTCGGTTGCCCGGAACCTCCCGGACTCGGCAATCGTAGTAAACCGGACTCTGGGATTAGGATTGTCTTCGCCGGCGTCGCGGGAAGAAGTCAGGACCATCGTTTCAACCTATAGCGAGAACGAAGTAACTCAGTATTTTGTTCAGTTGCACCCTGATGCCAGCCCAACCGAAGTCCCCGAGTGGATGAGATATGAAGGACTGAAACCCGACCGGGGGTGGCAAAAATTTTCACGTGATCCTGTCAAGGTTGAAGATCGTCAAACGAACCTGACGGTGCGTGAGATTGGACCGGAATATGGATCGGCCTTTGGCGAGATTATTTGTAATGCATTCGATTTGGGTGATAAAGCAATACCCTGGCTTGCAAAGTTACCTGGTAGGAAAGATTGGCATATTTTTATGAGTTTTGATGGAGATAAGCCCGCTGGCGTAGGAGCTCTGTTCGTTAAAAATGGTTTTGGCTGGATCGATTATGGTGCCACGTCACCGGAATTCCGTTGCCGGGGCAGTCAGGGGGCCGTAATGGCCGCCCGTTTGAATCTTGCCATTAAGCTAGGCTGCCAAAAAATATTTACCTGTACAGGCGTGAGTGTGCCCGGTGATCCGCAACACTCCTATAGTAATATTTTAAAAGCCGGGTTCAAAGAGGACTACGTCAGGGAGAATTACGTACCATCGTGAAATAATTTGATCTATGAAATATTTTGTTAACAGCACCCGGTATTAATCGGCATCAGCATAGGAAAAGCTTATTTGCCCTCTATGCGCACTACAGGTATGTCGCCGGGACGTCCCTGGCCGATATCAAAGAAGCCGCCGCTCGGTTTGCCGCCGAACATGGATTTCATTTCTGGTGATTCTGTTGCCATATTATTATGTTCGTTTGTGCAGTCGTATTATCCATCAGTCGGAACCAGTGTTAGCATTGGGATAGTTTATGTAACGATTAGAAAGTAGTGGATACTAGTGTAATGCTGTCCGGCGTTTCCTGATATTTTGTTAAAAAGAAGGGAAGAATGATAGATTAAGGTATCATTATTTCTAACGCTATGTATTTACAATGTGTTTAACATAACAGGCTACCAGTAAGGGTGACATGAAACAAATTCTCGGCACTATGACCTTCGGTGATCAAGTCGATCAGGACACCGCACAGACCATGCTCAATGAATTTTTAACATCGGGACAACACGAACTCGATACCGCATATCAGTATTGCGATGGTCGCACCGAAGAAATGCTCGGCGTTTTACTACCTCCAACAAAGCGAAAAGAATTCTACATCGCATCCAAGGTAAATCCATGGAATGACGAGGGTCTACGACCAGAAGGAGTTAGAAAGCAGTTTGAGGAAATTCTTCAACGGCTGGGTAGAGAAAGTATCGACTTACTCTACCTTCATTCCCCTGATCTCGAAACACCCGTGGTACGGACCCTGGAGTGTTGTTTCGAGCTATACCAGCAGGGTAGGTTCCGAGACTTTGGACTAAGTAACTATGCCTCCTGGCAGGTCGCCGAAGTTGTCGAAATCTGTCGCCGGGAAGGCTGGATGGAACCGACAGTTTACCAGGGTATGTACAACGCACTGACGCGCGATGTTGAACGTGAACTGTTCCCCTGCCTGAGGAACTATGGCATTAGTTTTAATGCTTACAATCCTCTTGCAGGAGGGTTATTGACGGGTAAATACAATTCATTTGACGATTTCCCTGACTCAGGAAGGTTCTCGGAGAAAACAAACTACAGGGGGCGTTACTGGAAGCAGGACTATTTTGAAGTTCTGCAAAAACTGGGTGAAGCCTGTAAAGAGCATGGCCTGACACCGACACAGGCTGCGATGAGCTGGTTGGTGAATCATTCACTATTAGATTCGGAGCAGGGCGATGGAATTATTGTTGGTGTGACCAAGATCGAGCATCTAAAAGCTAATATGGCCGCATCTAAAAGCGCACCGCTTGACCAGGCGATTCTCGATATCCTGGATCAGGGCTGGGAAATTATTAAGCCCAATTGTTTTAAGTATTTTCGCCCATAAACCTGACGACAATATCCTGGGCTGAGTTTTTGCCGGGTATACTGCGCTTCTTTCGTTTTACTATTTTCTAGGACACTGATATGTCAAATTTGACCATTCTGATCACCGGAGCCAATCGTGGTATTGGTTTAGAGTTAACCAGACAGTTTTCCGAGGATGGCTGGCAAGTGCTTGCCTGCTGTCGTAGCCCCGAGGATGCAGACGCTTTAAAGGTATTAGCCAGCGAATATCCAACGCTGGAAATGTTCCAACTGGATGTAACCAATTACGACCAGTTAGCCGCACTATCATCACAACTCAAAGATCGGCCGATCGATATCCTGCTGAGCAATGCGGGTATATATGGCCCCAGGGGGGACGCCTTTGGCAAAGTGGATGCAGCAGCCTGGCGTCAGGTTTTCGAAGTCAATACCATAGCGCCGTTAATGCTGGCACAGGCGTTTATCGAACAGGTGGCGATCAGTCGGCAAAAAGTAGTGGCAGTGATCAGCAGTAAGATGGGTAGTATTGCAGACAATAGCAGCGGTGGATCTTACATTTACCGTAGCTCCAAAACTGCGCTAAACCAGGTGGTGAAAAGTATTGCTAAAGATGTCGAGGGGCGAGATATCAGTGCCATAAGCCTGCACCCGGGCTGGGTAAGAACGGAAATGGGCGGCCCAAATGCTGAGATTGATGTGAATGAAAGTGCGGCGGGGCTTAAACAGGTGTTAACTGGAGCAGGTCTTGCGCAAAGCGGTCAGTTCTTTAATTTCGACGGCTCGGTAATTCCCTGGTGAAAGGAGGATTTGATATGAGCAATATATCCGCCCAGGAGGTTCAGAAATATCTGCTTCAACACGACTACCTGAAGCCTGAAGAGCTGGCTAAACGCACGGGCACGACAGCTGATCAAATACTGGCGTTAGAAGAAGCGCAATGTATTCCCGCGGCCTCGTATGTCGTCGAAGGGGAAATGACCGTCACTAGCAGCTTCGGTACCTATCATCTAGCAGTTACGCCGGAGCGCTACTATCACCCATCAATTGAAGCATGGGTTAGCAGGGCATTATCGCTGGTGCAGACACGTGAACTCGGTGATGTCGCAAAAATAGTGCGCGCCGAATTCGACAGGTATTTTGAAGAGGCATTGAATGGTAATCCTCCACCGTGGCCAGGTGGCTCGGATTATGCCTGGAAATACATGATCGATGGGACCTGGGGAATTTGCCTGAAGAACATCAACATGGAGCACTTATTAACCAAGGAATACGCGCGCGCCACCATTCGTGAAATCGTGTCTACCGATGCGGCCGATGAATTGCTCTCCGACGAACGGGAGCAGCTAATAGCGGCCATCCTCGCCTACAGACAGGTTACGATGCCGTTTGCGCCGCACGAATTTGACGAAAGCTCGACGCAGCGTGAAATCAATTCGGCCATTGAAAAATACGATATCAAGCGGGAAGAGCTGGCCTCCTGAGTCATTTCAACAAGCTGTCTTTCGATGGCTTTTACTCCTGGGGTGTATGTAGAACCCTGCGGCGATCGGCTGCCGCAGGACTACAGGGTATTACGATTGAATTCTACAGCAAGACCCGAATACTTAAGAAGCAAGCATTTTGCGGTAAAAAACAGTAATGGGATAGATAGTTAGAATTCCCGAACAGCACGGACTCTGAATGCTTTAAACTTTTCGGTATTGGATATTGTCCCACCGGTAAAGACCTGGTAAACCCCAAAAACAGTCCCCCCGCCTGAGGAACTCCAGTAATTATTGTCGGTGGCTGGAAACCCGCCCACTGTACCTTTATTGAGGAACAACTGGTTTAACTCATCACGTGAAGGCAGGAACCAGTCGTTGTGGCCATTAGGAGAGACATACGCATCAGCTATCCTAGCTGCCGTCGTATCGCTATTGTCGAATGCTGTGCAGCCTTTAGTAAGAATACTGGCCGTATTTTGCGCGCCGCCACCAATTGCTGTGCTGACAGCACCAGATACCCATATACCGTAACACCCCCATTCTGCACCCGCAGACTGGTCTTCTGGTGCGGCTTCCATGCCGTGTAAACCACCCTCGGTAACATAAAATACTATACCGCCACCAGGGCCCGTACTGCCGATCGTATAGGTGGATCCAGGCTTTTCGGAACCAGTGCAATATTCGGGTACTGTGAGTGGGGAAATCATCCCTGTATCGAACAATACATTATAAAGAGCGCATAACTCGGCGGTACGGTCTGGGGCGTCCTTGCCGGGAAAACCATCGAGGCCATCGATTCCCGGATCACCATCGATACCATTAGTACCAGCGGGTCCTATTGGCCCCACAGATCCTGTAGCGCCGTCGGTGCCATCGGCGCCTGCGAGTCCAGGCAAGCCGACTGGTCCAACCGGCCCTGTAGTACCATCGACACCATTAGTACCAGCGGGCCCCATTGGCCCCACAGGTCCTGTAGCGCCGTCGGTGCCATTAGTGCCTGCGAGTCCAGGCAAGCCGACTGGTCCAACCGGTCCTACAGGCCCTGTAGCACCATCGACACCATTAGTACCAGCGGGTCCCATTGGCCCCACAGCTCCAGTAGCGCCATCGGTGCCATTAGCGCCTGCGAGTCCAGTCAAGCCGACTGGTCCAACCGACCCTGTAGCACCATCGACACCATTAGTACCAGCGGGTCCCATTGGCCCCACAGCTCCAGTAGCGCCATCGGTGCCATTAACACCTGGGATTCCAGGTAAGCCCATTGGTCCTGTAGCGCCATTGGCACCATTAGCGCCGGCAAGTTTTGGTTCTGATTGCATGTCGTCGATTCTCTGATAGATAAGCGCATCCGCTTTCTCCCAGTCGTGAATCTTTTTGCCTGCTTTATGTTTATCTTTTTTAGCATGGGCGGGTAGAGACATGGCGAGAATTACTACTAGACAAAATAACTTCAAGCTATCTTTATTTATAATTTTCATGGCTTGCTCCCTCTTTAATGTGTTGCAAAATAATCAACCAGGTATCGGTTTAAGCCATCTAAATCGACCCAGACCGGTAGTAATGCAATCTTGAGGCCAATATTTTGTGAGCATTTAAATATAAGTAATTAAACAATGGTTTGCGATTATGTTGTGTAGTAGTTTCGAGCTAGGCCAGGATTCAAAAATTGACAATATTGTGAAGTTTTTACAATTATTTTGTGAAGTTCATACCATTCCTGGATTAATTATCCTACAGTTCCCAATGGTAAAATGGTTTCGTGATACGGGTTCGCCGATATAGAGGAAGTCCAGAATGCAGCGTATAATCTTCTGCGAAGAGGGTGCCGGTAATTGTCGAAGTGGGTACAGGTAGCGGCGTGTTTTCAGGATTGAGCTTGAGGTTAAATTGAATGCCAACGCTGTATCTCATGCGCCATGCAAAGTCAGACTGGCACAGCACGGCGCAGTCAGATTTTGAGCGGCCGCTGAATGTGCGCGGCGGCAAGGATGCGATACGCATGGGCCAATGGTTCGAAGCGCAGGGTTTACGACCGCAAGTATTGCTAGCGTCACCCGCGCAACGCGCCCGACAAACCATGCTGGCGGTGGTCGATATACTGGGCGTTAAAGAGGATGAGGTGGTATTCAACAAGGATCTCTACCTCGCGGGTCGATCTACGCTTGTGAATGTCCTGCGTGCCGTTCCTGGTAGTGCGGAAAGCGTCCTGCTGGTGGCCCACAACCCGGGTATGGATGAGTTGGTAGAATGGCTGGCGTTGGAGCCGCCACCCCTGTCCGAATCCGGCAAGCTCATGACCACGGCTGCCATCGCCATATTTTCGTTGTCCAGTGAATGGGCCAGCCTGAAGCCTGGCAGCGCAAGTCTGCAGCAACTGGTGAGACCCCGAGAGCTATCCTGATATCGACGATTTTATCGTTAGTAACGCTTTCAGGATAAACTGTCTAAACGGGCGCATTTATTTAGGGTGCCAATTTCCTTGAACGAAAGTTTGTCAGCGCCCAATTCTGTTTTGGCTTCCAATTTAATTGGGCGTTTGGCATCATGATTGTATGACAGGATTTCTCGAATTCGTCTTTTTCCTACCATGCAGCCTGGAAGCTAGTGGCTTTCCCAGGCGGATGTCTGAACGAATATGCTAAAACACATCATCTGGATCGTCGCTACCGCGCTGCTAACTGCAACAACTACTGCCTTTGCGGATGAGTCTGATAGATTAATCAGTCGTGCTAACCGTTATTTCGGTCCCCTCCCGGATAGTATGCCGGGATCGGAAAATGACACAGCGGAGCGAATTGCGCTGGGTAGAAAACTCTTTTTTGAAAAACGCCTGTCTATCAATGATACCCAGTCTTGCGCTAGCTGCCATCGTCTCGAGGATGGTTTCGCCGGTGTCGATAATCTGCCTACATCCCCCGGTGCAAGAGGTGAGCAGGGTACGCGCAACAGCCCCACGGTATTGAATTCTGGCTGGCAGGATAGCCAGTTCTGGGATGGCCGTGCTGAAGACCTGGTCGAACAGGCCAAAGGCCCAATTCTTAATCCGATTGAAATGGGCATGCCCGATGAACAAACGGTAGTAAAGAAGATACGGGGCATCGTCGAGTATCAAAATGAATTTGCCCAGGCATTTCCTGGCGGTGAGCAGGCAATAACCTACCAGAATATTGCCGAAGCGATAGCGGCCTTCGAACGTACCCTGATAACACCTGGTCGTTTCGATGATTTTATGCAGGGTAACGCCGAGGCATTGAGTGAAGATGAGCAGCGCGGCCTTAAAACCTTCCTCAAGCTTGACTGCCAATCGTGCCACGATGGAGTTCTGATCGGTGGTGAAACCTATGAACCGCTCGGCAAGGACCATCCCTATGAAAACCAGGATGACCAGGGTATCTACACGCTCACAGGGGACGAGAGTGACCGCATGTTTTTCAAAGTAGCACCACTTCGTAATGTGGCCTTAACAGCACCGTATTTCCATGACGGAAAAATAAAAACACTCGAAGAAGCGGTACGCAAGATGGGAAAATTACAACTGGATGAAGACCTCACCGATCAACAGGTAAGCGATATTACAGATTTTCTGAATACATTAACCGACAAAAACAGGGAAATGTTTTCGACAAAGTAATATTGATGCCCTCTATTACTTAAGCTGTCGATACCGCACCGCTATATGATATCGTTGAATTTTATATGAATCTTTCCGATTTACTCGCTGACAGGGCAACAAAATATGGAAACAGGAAATTCCTGCTTTTCGACCGCCAGCCTGCTACCAGCACATCTAATAGTATTAATCAGGATTGTTTTCGACAAACCCTGACTTTTCGAGAACTGGATGGTCTTGTGAACCAGGCCTGTCATTATCTTTCCTCACAGGGTCTGAATCAGGGAGATGTATTTAACCTTCACCTTCCCAATTGCCCCGCGTTTTTGATTCTCTGGTTTGCCGGGGCCCGGCTCGGTGCGGTGATGATGCCCACCAATGTGCTGGCATCTGCCGAGGAGCTTGCCTACCTGCTGGAACACTTCAATACAAAAATGGCTTTTACCACGGAAGAACATCTGGAAACGCTGAGGCAATGCCGGAACAGGATTGACTGCCTGGAAAAAATCATTCCTTGCGACCCTTACTCGCATGATCCCGCCGTCGACTCGTTTGAAACGAATGTTCAGAAGCAGCCAGACACATCCTGGGATTGTCCAGCCAGCGAGACCGACATGGTTGCCATCATGTATACCTCGGGAACCACTTCAAAACCGAAGGGAGTGATGGTTACCCACGCCAATTACATAACGGCGGGTCAGACCGTTGCCGACGCTATTGAACTGGATGAGAATGACCGGCATTTCGTTGTACTACCTCTTTTTCACGGCAATGCGCAGTACTATTCCACCATGAGCGCGCTGATTCGGGGTGCAAGTATCGCTCTGATGGATCGCTTTTCAGCGAGTCAGTATTTCGACAAGTGTATCGAGTATGACTGTACCGTGGCCAGCCTGTTTGCGGCACCGATGCGCATGATACTGGCCCAGCCGCAAAGGCCTGATCATCAGCATAATAGATTGAGGATCGTTATTTACGCCCAGAATTTAACTGAGCAGCAAATGCTCGCATGGCAGTACCGATTCAGGGCGCCACTCAGCCAGATATGGGGAATGACGGAAACCATGGGCCCACCGCTGATGAATCCGCTTCGAGGGGAACGGCGTAACTGGGCCGTGGGTAAGCCGACCGGTGATTATGAGATTACTTTAGTGGATGAAGCGGGCAGGGCAGTAGAAGCAGGACAGGAGGGTGAAATAACCGTGAAGGGGATTCCGGGTAAAACCATCATGGCGGGTTACTTTCGAAACTCGGAAGCTACGAGTAACACCATTCGCGATAACTGGCTCCATACTGGCGATAACGCGATACAGGATGAAGACGGTTTTTTTCGTTTTGTCGATCGCAAGAAGGACATGATCAAGCGATCAGGTGAGAATATATCTGCGGGGGAAGTCGAGAATGTCATATTGCAGCATGCGGAGGTGTTTGAATGTGCCGTGATTGGGTTGCCGGATGAATTAAGGGATGAATCGATCGTCGGTGTCGTTGTGCTTCATCGGGGTTGTCATGTCTCGGAAGCTGATCTGATCGAATTTTGTGCCGGCAAGCTGGCTAAATTCAGAGTACCGCAAAAAATTATATTCGAGGAATCCCTGCCAAAAACCTCGGTGGGAAAGATTCAAAAACATCTTATCCGCAATGTCCTGATTGCACCGCAATGATGCGGAGGGGGCTGGTAATTTAACTACTTGATCTTTGAAGATTCCTAAGTAACTACGGTTTTTCTGGACATGCCGACGAAACCTATCAGGGCCGTGCCAAATAGCCAGACGGCTGCGGGAACTGGTACAGTTGAGATAGTGGCTTTCAGGTACTCGGGGGTATTGGATGCGGATCCTGTTATCGTCATTTTAGAGTCGCACTCTAGTTGGATCCATACATCGTTATCGGTATTATCTAAGTCTAAAGAAGACAGGCTTAGGCTCCATGTGAAAGGGTCTTGTGTCGCCGTGGAGATTTCTGACGCAAGCGTCTTGGTGGATGCAATATTAGTCAATGCACCGCCAGCTTTTTTGCCGGATACAGAGACCGATTCAAAAAACCAACCTGGATCATTAATACCAACCAGGTCGAGATCATCAAACCATATGTCTAGTACAGCGTTATCCTTGTTGACCAGGTTGGATAAGTCAAAGTAGATATTCATTCTAAGGGCGAACTTCGACTCGTCGTCATATCCAAAACCACTTCCACTATCAGAGCATGTGCCTACACTGCCAATGCCACATTTCGGTGAATCGTCAACACCGTAAACTCCTGAATCGTCTCCGTTTAACGGAATGTAGTATTTTACTACCCCGGTATTAGGGTCCTGTATCCCGACCTGGCCCGTACTGTTGATATCCCCAACAGCAATGCCGGTGACTGATGATATCGCCGGATTAATCCACGAAAAAGTCAGTAGCAGTGTCGTAACCGAGATTATTCTTAGGTGTCTGTTCATTGTAATTGTTCCTGATCCATGAGTAATTTAGCTTAGGTTGCAAAAACTCTGCTTTGGTCGATGAAATACTGACTTATTTGATGGATTTCCGAATCGCTCAAACAGGTGAAATTGTCATATTAGTGAAATAGTTACTTAAATATCTGCCATCGTAAGCGGAAATTTGACCGTAAATTCTCCAGGTCTACTTTCTCGTTAGAATATCTTCAAATACAAGGATTTAACGGACGGGGAGCCGACATTTGGCAGGCAGATAAATACGCCCATTTTCCCCTGGTTTGTTCAAGTGGTATAATTCAATTGCTAGTCAACAACAACCAACAATAATCTCATTGAAAGGAAGGAGGAAATACCAATGTATGCTCGCTTTTTTACATTCAAGGCTGGTCCCGACCGACGTCCCGACGTAGAGGCATTAGCCGACCAGGTGTTCGAATTTGTGAAGTCTCAGCATGGTTTCATCAGCATTCATTTTGTCATTAACGAAGACCAGACCGAGTTCGGCTCATTCAGTCTCTGGGAGTCAAGGGATGATGCCGTGGCTGCGGGTGAATCGATTCGCTCGGAAATTGGAGGAACGCTTCAAGACCTGGTCTCTGAAGCACCCAGCGTAGAAGTATACGAAGTTTATAAGCCAGGATAGTAACCATATGCCACGGCTGGGTTTGTTGTTAGCAGCGGGGCCGAAACGGCAGCGAAAGAATTTACGCTACCAGCATTCGCCGTGGCAATCCTTGCTATTCGCCTGTAGTTTGGGTGGTTGATTATTGCGTCCCCATTGCCCCTTTCTTCAAAATCACTCACCCAATACTAATAGAGCGATTGTGAATATCATGCAGTTGTAAAAGTGGGTATGATACAAAAACCTTGTATTGGCATTCTGCGCATGCAAAAAATACTTTTGAGCTTCATTGCCCTCGTTGGCATCACTAGCATTTCATCTGCGAATGCGTCCTCTATTGCCACGATTATTGAATTACAAGCACCTGTGTGGGTTCAACAAAACAATACTAAAACTGAACTGGGCCAAAACAGTGTATTAAAAACCGGGGACCAAATAATTACCGGCGATAGCGGACGAGTGGAAATGCTTTTATGGTCAAGCGTGGCACTGCAGCTCAATGCGAACTCTGAAATCACTATCGACGTTCAGCCAGAGTTGTATGTTCGAAAAGGGAGGGCCTGTATTAAATTTACACCGCAGCCCGATACCGAAAACAAATTTAAATTAAACATTGGCAACACGATGTTTGCCGCGATACAGAATCATGGTGATATTTGCGTACTGCGACAAGATCGCAGGTCATCGATTATGTTGCGTAGCGGTAGTGTCCAGGTTACTCATTCCGTCGATCCAAATTTGATAGTTCTTAGTGTAGCGGGCACGGAATTCCGCATTGATGACAATGGTTCATATCAATTACTATTTCCCGATAGTGATGAATTATTAGCATCCGAAATGGATAAGCCTGTTACCGTTGAGGCATCCATTAAAGCAGAGAATCCGAGTGATGTCCCCGATGTTGGTGATGGCAAGATCACCACATCTGAAGAAGCCACCACAGTGGAAACCGGGCTAACCACACAAGAA
>Ga0164315_10001359_pt1 | contig 18403 bp, 40 predicted proteins | sample GuaBasSedimGuay6_FD_113737 | JGI IMG/M metagenome (GOLD analysis project Ga0164315, IMG submission 113737) | Subseafloor sediment microbial communities from Guaymas Basin, Gulf of California, Mexico - Guay6, Core 4569-2, 0-3 cm | ecosystem: Environmental > Aquatic > Marine > Hydrothermal vents...
AAGACTATCGTAACTAATTTACCCAATGAGCTTGACGGCAAAACAATGTTAGCTAAGGATAAACGGATCAAATTTAACGCTGAAGTTAAGGTAGTTGACGGAAGATCGTTTACGATAAGAAAATAAAATTCTACTTGCTTAACCAATTATACGAGTGTAAAATAAGCACAATGAACAAATTAAAGAAAATTAAAATAAGTGAGATATTCTACTCCATCCAAGGAGAAGGAAAGTACGTAGGAGTGCCTAGTATATTCCTAAGAACGTTCGGTTGCAACTTGACCTGCGAAGGTTTCGGCATGCCAAAAGGAATGAAGTCTAACGAACGGTTTGATATACGTTTTGATGATATCCTAGATACTGCAAAATCAATACATGACTTGCCACTAGTGAGTACTGGCTGCGATTCATACGCAAGCTGGGACGTTAGGTTTAAGAATCTAAGTCCACCAAAGACAACAGATGAGATTGCGCAGGAATTAATAAACTTGATTCCGAGCTGCCCATTTAGTTGGGGCGGTGCGCATTTAATTGTGACAGGCGGCGAGCCATTTTTAGGATGGCAACGAGCGTATGTGGAATTGTTTGAACATCCGTATTTAAAAACGTTGAAGAATATTACCTTCGAAACAAACGGTACTAAGAAATTAATCCCAGAGTTTCGTGCTTGGCTAGAAACGCAAAGCATTCAACATGAAGGGAGTTGGGGGAAGCATGGCAAGGCAGTTAACTTTTCAATCAGTCCGAAGCTGTCAGCAAGCGGAGAGGATCCAGCAGTATCGATCCAACCAGACATTGTTGCATCTTACAGCAAGCTTGGCGAGATTAATTTGAAGTTTGTCTGTAATACAGAAGACCACATTATAGAAGCACTGGACGTGGTGTCACAATACAAAGCAGCAGGGATGGTCGGACACAATATTTGGATTATGCCTGAGGGAGGAATGTCAACGAGGTACAATGCAAACGCAAAACCAATGGCAGAACTTTGCATGAAATACAAAATAAATTATAGTCCGAGGTTGCACGTGGACCTATTTGGAAATGCATGGGCTACCTAAGGAGATAAGATAATGGAAATGGAAATAGAAGAAGAGTTTGGGCCTGACACATATCTCAGTATATTTGCAATGGCCATGGGCATAGTATTACAACCCGACGAAGGTGTAATTGTGCTCTTCGATGATAAGGCCTTTGTAGTGTACAGAGAAAGTGCCTCAGGTGATGTTGCTATAGTCCACAACGATGCATACCTAAAAGAAGAACACGGAACACTGATATGGATGCATTACCCGGGTTCTTTGGCACCGGCCCCTAAGGACGGCGAGGAAATTATCCTTACTGATGATATCGCCGTAGACGAAAAATCAATAAATTAAGGATCTAACATGGTACAATATAAATTAAAAGCCCAGACAATGTTTTTGGTATTACACAAACAGGTGGATATACCTGTCTGCATTTTAAGGGAAGAAACGCATAGTGGCCCAACGTTCCGAGCAAGCGGCAGGCCGGGGCGTCAGACCTTTTATCAACAAACAAGAAAAGGATTAAAACAATGAGAAGAAATGCATATAAGATCGGAGAGTTTGCTGACCAATTGCAAAACTTTATCGATTCCCCTGGTCCGCTTGAGCAATTTGGCTTAACGGATCCCAACAAAGCTAGCACAGCAGAAGTAGGTAAAATTCTACGTGAAGCAGCAATGGGAGCTAGCATGATGGCTGCCGTTGCTAAAGAAGTTGAATTCTACGTGCATGGCGACATCAACAAAGAAACATTTTTAAAGAGGTACAAGGCACTTGAAAAGAAACTTGGAGCTGAACTGGCCTGATTTTAAAGAGATCCAGCGTTATAACATAAACACAACCGAATTATGGATGTTGAAGGAAATGTTAGGCGCTGGCCTCGGCAAGTTTACCCGGGGTAAACCCGAAGGGCGATGTACTGCTAGTTCTTGGGTATACGATTATTGCACTGTTGTCATTGATGAGACACGTTGGCAAATAGACTACGTAAGTCCGAGATGGATGTCTGCACATGATATGCGCGGTAAAGTATACGACATGAGGGGTAATCTAGTAGATGATTTCCTTAAACTTAAAAATCGGGTCCACAGCGTACAGAGATATAAAAAGAAAGTAGAATGATAGTAGACATACAATTTTCATGGCCGGAAATGTTAGGAGATATCTCCTACGATTTCTCCGCGTCTGAATTATGGTTCCTGCAGGAAAATTGTATTGCAGGCAATTGCATAATTAAATACCATGGCAGTAGTTTCGGCGCAAATACTTACGAGGTTGAATTTGGAGACGACTGTTACAGATTCAAAGTAAAAGATGCACCGGCCAACGTGCCATACAACATTAAAAAGATGCCTTGGTGTTCGGACGCAGGCAGGAAAAAGGTAATAAAAGATCCATCAATAATAGAAAAATAATAAGAGAATAATAAAATGTGGGCGGATATAATAAATGCATCCTTTGCGATGCTGGCGGGAATCGCTGTCTTAAATCATTGCAGGACAGTAATAAAACATAAAGAAGTCGCAGGCGTCAGTATATTGAGCACCGCCTTCTTTACGGTATGGGGGGTTTGGAATCTGTATTACTTTCCGAGCCTAGGCCAATGGTGGAGTTTTTACGGTGGACTAATTGTAGTCTTCGCAAATACACTCTGGGTCTTCCTATTAATCAAATATAGAAAAGGAGAATAATATGAGCTGGTATAGAGAAGCACAGTTACAAGAAGAAATCAACAAGCTTAAAAAACGTGTTGACCTTCTAGAAGGTAATCCTCCAGCTGATTGTCCGATGTGTGGTGTTGCCATTGATGATCTATTTGATGGGCGGACTGGCGTTGTCTGCTCCCGTGCTGATTGTTGCAGGCGACCGCGCGGCCCAGGAACGGCGATTTAATTATTTCTTCAATAAAAAGTAGATAAATACGTATATAATAAAAGGTAATAAATTATGTGGAAATTTGAAACGCCGTGGGCTAAGGCAGCACGATTAGAAGAAGAAGCGGTCATTGCTAAAAGCAAAGCTAAGATGGAAAGTAAGCGCACCGAGAAGTTAGAAGAAGACTTTCAAAGATTGCTAGAGAAAGCGCAAGCATTCGCAGACGCCGAGCAAGAAAGGCTGAATGCTGAACAAGCGATCGTTGATGAAGAACAAAGGCTAGAAAAATTAGTAGCAGATGAAGACGCACGTAAAAATGCCGCTAAAAACTTAGCAACCAAAAACGAAGAATCATATATTACCGTAACACAAATTGATGTGACAGAAGGTGTACAAAATGGTAACTTCGCATTTGATTGGAACGAATACTTTATTAAGGAATTACATGCAGGCGGTTATGTTGGTGTATCTGACGAACAGGCTGTTGAACAATGGTTCCGAGATGTATGTAAATATGTCTTAGCTGAAGCCTACGAACAATCCACTGCCGACCTAGGCATTCCCGCTGTTGAAGAATTAACCGACGGCCGGAAATCGTACTCTTAATGTCTAGGCAAGAAGAAAAGGTTATTGAATGGCTAGACTATGTTAACGGCCATATTGAAGGAACAAAGCGTAGGCAAAGATACTGCGCGGAATATCCCCTGAGTGTGACTCTGTGTTCGCCCCACGAAACTGTACGACAGGAAGTTATGGAAGTTGATGAATGTTATGTAGTAACAATTCCAATCCGCGTAATAGAAGGATTTGTTAAAACCCAAGAATGGTATGAGGACAATAGACAAGGCTTTGCAAGAGATAAGTTAGACCATATTATTCGCGCCCACCACGCAGAAGTAGCAGTACGGGAAGACAATCCCGCTGTTCAAAAAGCCTATGCAGAATATCGGTTGTTGTTGAAACTTTCAACAAGCGACAATGTAGATCCTTTTGTTCAACCAAGACGTCGAGGATATTAAGGAGAATTAAAAATGAAATATTTAAAAATAGTATTACTTGCGATAGCATTCACGTTATCGTCCCCTGTTTATGCAGCCCGCCCCGCTTTCAGTTTCCAGAGTAATTTATGAGATACGTAGTAATTGATACAATGAACATGTTCTTTCGTTGCAAACACCAAGCGGCGAAAGGAACTGATGCATGGACAAAGACTGGGTTTGCTATTCACTTAACATTAAACTCCGCTGCCAAAGTATTCAGGGAGCATAAAGGAGATCATGTTGTGTTCGCTTTAGAAGGTGGGCGCAGTTGGCGTAAGGATATTTATCCGCCGTACAAAAGAACACGCGACGAAGCGAAATTACTTGCGACCGACGACGAAATCGAAGAGGATGAAATGTTCTTCGATGCTTACGGAGACCTGGTAGCCTTCTTAGATAAAAGGTCCAACTGCACAGTTATTGCCGCTGACCAATGCGAGGGCGATGATATAATCGCACACTGGATTCAATCACATCCTAACGACGAACATATTATTATCAGCAGCGACACAGACTTCTATCAATTATTAGCACCTAAGGTCACCCAATACAACGGAGTGTCTAGCGAATTGCATACGATAGAAGGAATCTTTAACGACGATGGCGGTCTTGTGCTAGATAAGAAAACACAATTGCCGAAACCTGCTCCGGATCCCGAGTGGTGTTTATTTTCTAAATGCATACGCGGCGATAAGTCCGACAATGTATTCTCATCGTTCCCCGGAGCAAGAGAGAAAGGAACAAAGAATAAGGTAGGTATGCGCGAAGCGTTCGCGGATCGAGTAAACAAAGGATACGCATGGAACAACTTCATGCTTCAGCGTTGGCTAGATCACGAACAAAAGGAACATAAGGTAATTGATGATTACCAAAGAAATGTTAACCTAATAGATTTACGTAGGCAACCTGATCATGTTAGACTTACAATGGACATGGCTTTAGTAGAAGCGTACGAAAAGCCCGCAGCGGGAGCCGTTGGTATATATTTGATGAAGTTCTGTGTGAAATATGAGCTGCAACGGATACAGGATTATCCCGACAATATTACAAAAATGTTAATGGCTAGTTTGCCGGAGATAGAATGAACATAATTGATTATACATTGGTGGATCGACTAAGTGGTGCGGATTGGCCGGCAAAGCCGTTCTTCTTTCATGCAAATTTGTTTGATATTCCTATCACAATTATTAAAGCTTGTCAGTTGCTTCCTGACAATTGTGTTGGGATTAGCATTCTTAGGCAGGATAAAGAAACAAATAAACTAATCAACAATGAAGTTAAACAATACATAGAATTTATAGGCAATTAAATGAACAAAGACCTCACAGCTCAATTGTATATAGATTATCCTGAGATATTTACCAGGGTAACAATGGAAAGGCCGAATCGTTTCCTCGGGATTAGTTGCGGAGATGGATGGTATCATATTGTTGATGAGACCTGCAGGGCAATTAAGGATTACGTTGATGACGTGAATAAAGATCGTGAGCGGCACAGGAAATTTCGCGAGATTATGGACACTAGCGGCCAAGAAGAAGTTCCATCTTGGTTTACAGCATGGGAAGAGTTAGAAGACATTCCTGCAGATTTAGACATGCCACACGCTATACAAATAAAGGAAAAGTTCGGCACCTTATCTTTTTACACTAGCAGCAGAGACAAAACTGCACAATGGATAATTGGCATGGGTTCTAGAATGAGTGGCGTTACTTGTGAGGAATGCGGTTGTCCTGGAAAGAGAGTTGGCGGCAGTTGGATTAAAACGTTATGCAAAGAACATGCAGAAATTAAAGTCGCAGCAGACGACAAGCGAAAAGCGGGATACATGGCTGGCGACAAAGGGCCGGTGAACTAATGTTTTCAGTAAGACAAAAAATAATGATAGCAGACGCAGTACAACAGGTCCTAAGGGATACAGGACACCCCGAATTACCAGAAGGGGAGATTTCCTTTCAGTTACACGTAGACGGGGAAGAAATATGGTCTTGGGCAGACATTGAGAATAATGGCGCAGTAAAAGACCCAAGCATAAATTGGCACAATGAGAAACAAGATAATGGATAATGATATGTTAGCGAAAGCAATAGTAAAAAACAAATTTTGGATAGTTGAAGACACCGAGGGCGAGAAGATCGGCACCATTCAAAAAGTACAAAACGGCAGCAGAGATGTGGTGCTGGTTAAAGGTCGGCAACGGACTAAGTTTCCGTCAATTAAGATCTTAGGCGAAAAGCATAACATCAAATTCAGCACGCCAAGAAAGTCTAGGGCAAAGAAGTCTCCGGATGTATACGGATATCCTGCAGAAGGCGAAGTACATAACGGTGTGTTTGATCTAGAACAAAACTTACCGATCTATACCAAAATCGAAAAGAGCAAAAGCTTTTTCTGTGCGGGACACTTTTTGATCAAATTTAATAACACCTGGGTTAAGAATTTCTGTCCTAAGTTATTGACACTTGATCGTAACGAATGGGCAGGACCGTATCGCACTGACGCAGAAATGGTCCAAGCCTTAAAGGATATCAAAGGACTATGAGTGCGCCGTTACATATCAGAACATTTGGGGAGAAGGTAGCTGCAATGAATGCGGGCGCAGGAAAGGAAATCAAACTTACTGCACCCGAGGCCCGCGCTTTGCACCATGCTATCTATTTATTGATGGACGAGAATGTTAGGCTCAACGCTATTGGAGAAGAAGAAATTGTAATAGACATGGATGCGGGAAATGATTCCTTACCGAAGCCCAGGGACAATGACACATTAGGACACGAAAGTGCGTTAGGACATGATCACAAAGAATCATACAAGTGGCCGGGCGACATGCCGTAACGGTGATGATTTCCGCTAACGCGATATACGAAGTAATACGGCGCTGGAACAACAAGCGCAAGTTTAAAAAGATAACTGACGCGATGATGGCGCGAGCAAGATTTAGAAATTCATGAACTGGATACTTTATGCCATATACCAAGAATGGGATTACAGGCGCAGAGTAAAACGCACTGATCGAATTGTCGATGCCATTATTAAAGACATTATTGAGAACGAGGATTGCAAAGGAAAATAAATTGGAGAATCACAAATGAGTTTACGAATCCTTTTTTGGACATTTATGCGCAATGAAGCTGTTCGAGTTGTTACTATACTAATTTTAATGATCGCTGTTATATTCGGCGGCGTAAAACTTATGTTAGGCGCGCCATACGAACACAAATGGAGCAAGGGAGATATTATCTGCTTTAAGCTAACAGGTGAGAAGGTAATGATTAATCGGCAGAAAAAGTTTTCTAGTAGATCTGGGATCCGAATGCAAGATGGATCGGAGATAGCCGTGCGCGAACATGAACTAGCTGACTGCGAATGATTTTTATAACATTATAAAAGAATATCGCCGCTGGTACCTAAAGAAAATACAACAAGAAAAGGATCGGGAAAATGGAAAACTGGTCCTTGATGAAATTCGGAATAGGTTCAAAAACGTAAAGGTGAAGTTATATGATTCATATTTTTATAGTAGTGATGCTACGAGTAGATGAGATTAATTCTGGACTGACACAAGAAGGTTACGAGATGGACGAGTACAACGAACTACATGATTCCCGGATGGCGATGTACGATGTTTAATGTGATACAAGAAATAATAGCATTCTATCTCCGGAATTGTGCCTTTTCCAGTTCAGGCAAATATATCATTTTTGCCCGGCCGCAAAGACTTCGTATTGCTGGCGAAATGAGAACAGTTATGAAATACAAATCGATGAAGAGTAAATACCTCCCGTCCTGGTTAATTCCGGAACCAGGCGGTGCCACAGTAAGATTTGTTGGCGGGCCGGTATCCATGGACATATCAATTAAAGGTGACGGATGTTCCATGTCTATTACGTAATATATCTCCGATGGAGATATAACCTCAAGGAGCCTGGCGTAATATGGGTAGACTCCGTTGGCCTGCCTGGGTGTGATCAATTAATGTACACAGACGACAACGGAGTGGATCACATTGTTTAATATTTTCTGGACAATCCTAACTTGGAAATCCCCGGAACAATTGAGAATTGCAAAACAGCAAGCACAAGCCAAATACGATTTCAAGAATGGCATCGAAACTTTTGTTGACCCGGGGACATTTAAATTAACACGAGCGAAAAAAGATCAAAACGGAGTATGGCAAAATGTTTAATATCTTTTGGGCAATATATAAACATCACACCGCACCTCCCAAGATCTTCTTTGCCGATATGGATGTGAACAGCATGTATCCCGGGGAAATTGTTCTTAAAGGTGGTAAAGGAGGATCGTACAGATCTCACAAAGATTTCATAGTAAGGTCTGTTCAACAATCAATGCACGTACCTTCGAAGCATTTAAAATGATAAATATCTTCTGGACAATATACGACCGTTGGTTATTCCCGCCACCTACTTCTCGTCTGGTGACATCGATCGGCCCGCCACCTCACCTTCCTCCGTCGGGCGAAATACTAGGGACCACCAAAGTTCTATTAATGACTGGCGGATATTGTACTATTTTCAAAGTAAGAATATGATTAACGTATTCTGGATTCTTTTCTCGTACTGGCATAGTCTTCACTTTCGCAAACGCAGACTTGATGACATTCTTGTATTTAAAGTGAATAGAGATCCTACGCGGAGATTTATGTGACCAACGTATTCTTAGCAATTTGGTATTACTGGTGGGCTTTGCCAAATCCTGCATACCAACTTCGGCCGTTGCCGCCGAAACCTTCATCCCCGCCAGCACCCCCGAAATGGCGCGGAACTCATTTTTGAAATGACGCACATTATTATCACCGTTTTTATTGCATTCGCAACCAGGCCGAAATATCCCGAGGATTTTCTGCTCGTACATTAAAATAAGATAAATATATACGTATATAATAAACGGAGTATATTTAAAATGAGCAGGCCAAAGCCCACAGTGTTGCTAGAACACGTAAACAAATCATCATACAAGTCCGACCAAGTCTTGGCGAGCGATGGCATCTGGGCTGTCTACCATAACAGCAAACCCATCAACTTAAAGACACAGAATATTCTTGTTAACTACCCCGGCCCGAAATATAAAAAGACTAGTTTTAGTAATCCCGGCCATGCAATCAACTTAGCTAAGAAATTAAACAAACAATTCATTACGAAAGATTTCACTGTTGTTTACCTACAAGAGGGTGAACAGGTATATCCCTAAGTATACCCCTAAATACCCCTAATGCCTGAAATGTTCATCAAGGGCCTTACCAAAGTAGAATTTGGTAACCAATGCATAGAGTTGGCCGACGGAATCAATCCAAATTGGCGACAGGATGTTTTCAAAGTAAAAGAATTCAATCCCGATTGGATATGGAAATCTCCGGCATCTCATAATCACGGATTCGCACTATCAAACACAGGCGCGAAATTATTAGAAGAATGTCTATGCATAACTCCTCACGTGATACATTCCTCGGTAAGGGCCACTGGTGAAATATTGGTTAGGTTGGACAAATGTATGCCATGGCCGTATGTCATTTATCCTTATCTAGCCGAGACCCAAGTCCTCCTTTACAGCACAGAAATGACAGTATGGTCGGCATTGCAAGACGACGATCTTATCAAATTAATTGAGACATTTGAGCGGTAATTAAAGGTAGACATTACCACAGCGGCCCTGTATAATTCACTGAGTAAATAAGTAATTAACCTTAACAAGTGGAGCAGCACAATATGTCCTTAGCAGAAACAATTGATACCGAAGCGATTAGTACGACAGAGGCCATGAAGCTTCTGCATATATGCTTCGCAGCGAAACGTCCGCTATTCATCTGGGGTCCTCCAGGTATTGGCAAATCGGAAATTGTTGATCAGATTACACATAGTCTGAAAGGCTACATGATCGATATGCGTATGGCGTTAATGGCCCCGGACGAGATCCGCGGCATTCCTTTTTACAACAAAGACGCAGGCGAAATGTCTTGGGCACCGCCCGAGGATTTGCCATTAACAGGCAAGATGCTGGAACAGATCAACAAGGCAGGTGAGTTGATTTGCATGGAAGCTGAAAAATGGCCGCACATCACATTATTCCTAGACGAGATGAATTCTGCTCCGCCCGCAGTGCAGGCAGCAGGTTACCAGCTCGTTCTTAATCGTCGGATTGGTAACTTTGTCCTTCCGGACAATGTTGTTATCGTAGCAGCAGGCAACAGGGAGTCAGATCGCGGTGTTACTTATCGTATGCCCAGCCCGCTTGCAAATCGTTTTAGCCATATTGAATTGACACATGATTTCGATAGCTGGTTTGAATGGGCTATTACCGACCAGGTACATCCTGACGTAATTGGCTACCTTAGCTGTAACAAGGCTAGCCTGTTCGACTTCGATCCTAAGACTTCTGGTCGCGCATTTGCTTCGCCACGTAGCTGGGTAGCACTTGGTGAACTTCTGCATCACGAGAATCCAGGTGAGCCATTTGGGATCAACCCACTCATCGGCGGCACAGTTGGTCCGGTTGGCGTAGACTTTATTGCGCACCGCACATATGCAAAAGACTTGCCTACTGCGGACGACATCCTGAGCGGCAAGGCAACTACGATGAACGGCAATTCGGAAATGTCCGCAATGCACTCCTTGTCAATTAACCTTTGCTTCGAGCTTAAAGAACGTTTCGACAAGCTTGGTCTGGTTGATGAATGGCACATACAGGCTGATCGGTGCTTCATTTTTATGATGGACAATTTCAACACTGAGCTGATCGTAATGGGCGCGAAGGTCGCACTGACCAACTATAAACTGCCCCTTACTCCAGGCAAGCTGAAGTGTTTTGATCGTTTCCACAAAGACTACGGCCGTTTTATTGTAGCGGCAGTCGGCGCGTAACATGGACTTAGGTGACATTACACCTGCCCAAGTTATAGCTGGAGAGGTACAATTACTCTCCAGCTATAACGAGGACGCGATGCAACCATTCCTTATTTGTGTTGTTTCGGAATTGTATAAGGATCTTTACGAGACAGGTTACCAAGGCCCGGGATTAAAGCATGACTTATCCGATCCCGGGGACGTATTCAAAGATTCTGAATTTGTTACGCAGGCGAACAATGTTTTCGAGTTTATGATTAATAACGTTGATCCGATCAGAATGTGTAGTACATTGAAAGTTATGTTATCAACATATAACTTGCCAGTTAAGCCGAAACACGTAGAACGGTTTGACGAATTTCACGAGAAGCTAATGAGCGGATTCGCTAACCCGGAAGGTGGCGATCGCCAAGAGATGATGTGCGAACACCTTAAGGAATATGAAAATTCCGGACAAGCGAGGATCGATCTAGAATCGGCCGATTGCGTAAAGTACGCCGGCTGGAATACACCGAGTTAAGGACCGTTAGCGATGCTAACGACTTTGGACAGTAGGGGCAACCTTGCTGTCCTTTTTACTTTTAAGCCGTAGACAGGACCCATAGAAACCTGTACAATACGTATATAAATTAACACTTTGGAAGCAACTTACATGGCGTTTAAAATTACAAAGAAAGAGAAGAAAGCCGCAAAAACAGCAAGGGATAATGTTGGCGTAGCTGACGCAACGATGCGGAAGTTGATCAACGAGCCTATACCTTATTGCGCGAAAGAAGACAGGAAGGCGATAGAACGTCTTATTACTGGCCGCGTCACATTACTATTGAAGCATCCCTTTTATGGTAATCTTGCTAGTCGTTTGATTCTGCGCAATGCAGATGAATGGTGTCCGACAGCAGCGACAGACGGTCGTTACTTTTATTACAATTCCAGATTTGTTAACTCCTTGCGCGATGAGGAAGTTAACTTCCTCGTTGGTCACGAAATTTTACACATCGTATACGACCATATGGGACGCAGGGTTTCTAGAAACCCCAAAATTTGGAACATTGCAACTGATTACTTGGTCAACATGGATTTGGTCGACAACCAAGTAGGCGAACTGATTACTACAATTGAAATACTGTACGACAATAAGTATAGAGGTTATACCTCAGAAGCTGTTTATAATGAATTGCTTGAAGAAGCAAAGAAAGAGCAAAAGAAAAACGGCGGCGGCCAGGGCACAGGCAACATGCCGACAGACGAAGAAATCGAAGATGCATTGGGCGACTTAGTCGACAAGATCTTAGACGAGCATATGACAGACGAACAGGGCGACGGTCAGAACGATCAGGACGACGGTAGCAACGATGACGGCAGCGGCGTAGGAACAGCTGGTCCGGTTCCGATGACCGATGCAGAACGCAAGCAACTGAAAGACGAAATCCGAGGCGCAGTTATTAACGCTGCCAAGCAGGCAGGTAGCAAGCATACTCCGGATGGCGTTAAAAGAATGCTGCACGAACTGACCCAGCCTAAAATTAGCTGGCAGGATCTGATCGCACAAGAAATCGAAAGCACAATCAAAAATGACTTTAGCTGGGTTAAACCTTCTCGCAACAGCTGGCACATAGACGCAGTCCTGCCGGGAATGATCCCCGGCAAGCAGATTGACGTTTGCATTGGCATTGACACATCCGGTTCTATTACAGACGAGATGCTGTGCAACTTCCTTAGCGAAGTAGATGGTATTATGGAACAGTACAGTGATTACAAAATCCAATTATGGTGTTTTGATACTAGTATCCATAATCCTCAAAAGTACACAAGCGACAACATGCGAAGCATTGCAGAATATCAACCAGGCGGCGGCGGCGGTACTGAGTTTACTGTTAACTGGAAGTACATGAAGGAAAATGATATCCAACCGGACAAGTTTATTATGTTCACAGATGGTTATCCTTTTGGTAGCTGGGGTGATCCTGATTACTGTGATACAGTTTGGGTCATACACGGTAACAAGAACGACGAGCCGCCCTTTGGTATTTGGGCTTACTACGACGAGCTTTAAGATGTCCTGGCTCGCAACTATATTTTTCTGCTTAGTTTGCTATGGACTTGGTTGGCACTTTGCTCACACTACTGTGGCGGACGAGTGCAAGAAGCTAGGCAAATTTTATGTAGGTGATGAAGTTTTTGAATGCACTAAAATTAGAAAGAAGGAAGGTTAATGTCGTACACAAAACAAGACTTGATCGATATTATTAATGAATGGCCGGATGATGTTGTTGTCGCATTTGTTTCGGAAACCAAATTTGGTACCGAAGAAAGAGAAATGCACGAAGCCAACATTGTCCAGCTGGCGGAACTGAACGAAGAAGAATTGCTCAATCTGTGTTTGTGCATGGAAGACGAAGAAGCAACCCATATTGTTTACTTGGAAAAAGAGAAGATACAATGACACTTACAAAACAAGAATTACTGGATTGGATTAACGAAGAACTTGCAGATGAAAGTATTGTACATTTCATCGCAACTGAAGTCGGCGAAGAAACAACAGTTGACGATCTGTTTGTTGACCGTTACGACTTGACCGACGATGAACTCGCAGACTACAGCATCGAAGACACGCCTGCTTCGCACGTTATTTTTCTAGCATGAAAGCAGCAAAGGCATTTCTGAACAAAGCATTCGAGCGTGATGAGAATTACGCATTAACAAATCCAGGACGTTTCGCAATTGTCATGTTTGGCATTTTTGTGGCAACTGCACTGATTACGGTAGGAACTATCTAATGATGTACCAAAATACACGCAAAGGCATTATCGACGAATACACAGACAAGTTAATGGACGAAGCCAGCAACACCGGCATCGATCATGCCCATGCATCAATTGGGTTAGTTGCTAACCGGAAAAGAATGCAAGAGCATTTCATACGTGGGTTGGTCTGTGACCTTGTTGATCGGGTTGCAGAGGATCCAGAATCCTTTCAATACAGCGACGAGGAAATGTAAAGTAACATGAGCAAAGTCCAATACAAAATCCGGAGAATGAAAGTGGATGGAGTTATCAAATATATTCCATTTTGCCGGAATAGTGGATGGCGCCGATGGAAAGAGGATCCGGAATGGGCTGAAGCTGAAAGAGCACTCATGGCTGAAAGAGCACTGGACCTAAATGATGATTCCACGTTAACATATATTCGGAAGTTTATTGATAAGCGTGATCCGAAACTGGTCAATAAGTTTTACAACAATTAGGAGACTGCAATGTCCTGGAAAGATCACAGAATGGAAAAGCCAAACCCTAATAGGTCGTCCAACGCTTATGACGAGTGGAATAATAACGAACGATTTAAAAAGGATCGGTCTTTCTTACACGGTGCATTAATTGGTGCTTTTATTGTTGCGATTGTTTTAGGCACAGTGTTTGGTATATTGTACGGCAACCTTTTGTTTGATTGCGCGATGTCACAATGAGCTGGGCTGAACTGAAAATCAAAATGTTGGTTAAGCAAGGTGTGGCGCGAGACGTTGCCATGCAAGAAGTGCTTGATCAACTAATTGAACAAAACGAATACATGGACGGCAAGCTTGCTGAATGTATAGGCGAACTTGATGCTTTGCAGGTCGATAAAATATTCGGCATGCAGATCGAGAATTACGAAAACGAACTGGCCCACTCTGTTGCGGCCGGACTTGAAATTTATAACAGGAGAAAAGAAAATGAAGACGAAGAAAACTAAAGGCTTTACACTGATTGAATTGATGATCGTAGTTGCTATCATTGGAATTCTGGCGGCAATTATTATCCCGGCCTTCACAGACAACAACAACACCGGACCGCAGCAGAATAGTATTAACTGCCCGCAGTAATGATTGATTTTGTTGTCAATTGGCTCACGCTTACCTTCATGGAGGAAGGCGTGATGCGAATAGAACCAGTCATCGGGGTGTTTCTCGGCGTGTCTGCAATAATATTAGTATTGATGTTCCTGCACGAAAAATACAAAAAACCTTTTCGCATTGCGGAGGTAACTAATTATTGGCGAGATGAGAACGGCAATGAATGCCACGAGCAATTGTACTATCCTGAAAAATTGTATTTTGGGATCTTCTTTCCGTGGTTCATCAGACAAAAAATATTTGCATTTAATGGATTGGCTACACTCGACGGTTTCATTTCAGCTGGAAACTGTGAACGCTGGATTGAACAGCACTGGGCTAAGAAAAGAAAATCAAAAACAAGGCATCAGGCATTGGATTTAATATAATGGCCCGGGGAACAGAAGAGATAATAGAGGTAACTCTAGTCGAAACGGTCCATAGGGTATATGAAATTATTGGAGTCATTGCATTCATTATTTTTGCGGCGATTTTAATAATTGGCGTCATACGTTATTTATCAGAAGAGATGTGGGACAAGCCATATCGTATTTTAGAAACATCCGAGATCGGCACTATGGTGTCTTTGTATTATCCAGAGAAGTTACACTTCTGTTATTACCTATCATTTAATCATGCAGAATGGATATTAGGCTGGTTCGGTTTATCGATTATTGATGGATTTAAAACGCAGAATAATTGCGAACAGTGGATTAAGAAAATGGTACTAGTAAAACCTAAATTAAAAAGATCCCATCACGATGTAGATATGAATCGATGGAGATAACATGACTTACGCCCCAGACACTGCTAATGTTTAATATTATTAGAGTTCTTTATAATCATGCTACCGTTAATTTTTGGTTTGCAATGGCATGGTTAGCTGGGTCGAGTATAGCTGTATTAATAGGCATGGTAATATTTATTAAACCAGAATTAACGGAATGGACTGCAACTATTGAACCTAACAGTCTTACATTGTTCTTTTCGTTTGTAACAATAATGAATTTTGTTATAATAATAGTTCCAAGCCATTTTAAGAGTAAAAAATTAAATGAGCGTTAACAAAAACCACTATGTAATGATCGGCATGAAATTCGGCTATGACGAATTTTTCGATCTGTGCATTGAATCTGGAGCAGAAGATACCACAGGCGACCAATGGGACACGGGTCCTCTTGTACCGTACATTGACTCCTTTATTCATGGAATTGAGCAACACGATTTCCTTACTGTCATTATCGACGGCATGAATGGCAATTACGTTTACGTAGGACATGTCGTACAGAAAAGCAGTTACGAAAATGGCAGCCTCAATGATTTTGTAACCAAAGACACCTGGATCGTAACTGTACAGGAAGATGGCGGGATTGAGAATATTGAGAAGGGATGCGAAGAAGTTTACGCATTGATAATAGGCAACTTCGGAATGGAATTTGGAACAAAGAGTGCAAATTTGCATTGCTTCACACATTGGACATAAGTAAATAACAGGAGACATAACATGAGTATGAGTACGCACGTAAATGGATTCGTTCCGCCGGATGCGAAATGGGATAAAAATGAAAGCCGCATATGATGCCTGCGAGCAAGCTGGCATCGCTGCGCCGCCAGAAGTATACCAGTTCTTTGATGATGTGGAGCCGGACCCTGCAGGTGTTGAAGTCGACATCGAAGACATTGTGCGCAGAGTTTCACCGCATGACATGGCCGACGGTTATGAAATTGATCTAGTCGAGTTGGCGCAAAAATATCCGCACGTTAAGACAGTCCGTTTTGTGAACAGTTACTAATGACTTCCGCAGAATCAAAACTACAGGCGCTTGAACATTTGCTTGAAGGTGCGGAATATCCCGATGCCGATGCCGATTCCGATGCATTCTGGCTTCAGGTTGAAGCTGACTGCGACAATGCAACATATATCATATCTGAAAATGCCGAAATGATTAACGAAGCTTTGAGGATATTAAGAAATGATTGAAGAACATAAAGACATTACTACTGTAACCAGAGGCATTGTTGCCCACGGTGTCAACTGTAGACGAGCAATGGGATCGGGTGTCGCGCTTGCTATCAAACTTAAATGGCCTGCCATATATGAATCTTATATGAAGAATGGCTCGGGCGAATCTTTAGCTGGATCAACACAAATAATTGGCGTTGGCGAACAGCTCTATGTTGCGAATTGTTATACACAATTAGATTATGCAGGCTTGCACTATCCCAATGATATATTAGCAAAGCCAGAGTGGGTTGAGTCCTCGCTCGAATATGTTTACACAACAGCTCATAATTATAACCTCCCGGTTTACTTGCCGAGGATCGCTGCCCTGCGTGGTGGCCTTGATTGGGAAACAGAGGTACTACCGATCATTGAAGAGCTTGACAAAGACTTCCACAATGTTGGAACAACAATCTGTAATTGGCCATAATGGACATATCATTTTTAGACAACATCATTACTAATAGGTCCAGACGCGTTTGGACTCTCCCGCCGCATTTCACCAGAATGCAAATTGGTAAAGATGAAACGGCCGTTCGTGTATGGCTTTATCGAAATATCGAAAATCGTTTTTACATAGGATCCCATGGATCTGTAAAAGGATCTGTTTTCGTAAGCCAGCAAGTCGTCGCATTTGAAAACCCCGCCGACGCAACATTCTTCGGATTAATCCAAGACACACTGTAAATTGAGTTAGAAATATTTCCACCGCTGCGCCAGGCGGTAAATATGCGTATGAGTTTATTAACATACGAGGAAATATAAATGACTGACGAAAATCAAAACGCTCCTGCGCCTGAGGCAGCGGCACCCGAATCTACTGCAATCCCTGAAGCTAAATTATCATTGAATGATTTAAACACAATGATGCAGATTATCAATGTCTGCAGTGGACGTGGAGCAATCCGTGCAAATGAAATGGCCGCTGTCGGCGCATTACATGCAAAACTTACCCAATTTTTAGTAGCGGCCGGCGTACTTAACGCTGACGGTTCTGCTGCGAAACCAGCAGCATCGGCACCAGCAGCAGAAGCAGCATCACCAGGCGATGTCGCTCCTTTAGAAGATCCTGCAGCTAGCGAATAATAAAAATAAAAAAGGAAAATAAAAATGATTAAACATGTTGCAAAACACGAACAAAAGAAAGCAGTGGTCCTATTTAAAAAGGTACCAAACGAAGACCATATGTGTCTTGTTGTATATCCCGAAACACTTCCCAAACTTTATCATGATTCAGTAATGAAATGTGTTGAGAGTGCGGTAGGACAAAATGCAGACGAATTAGGCGAACCATTAGGACGTGAATTAATGGACGATGGTCGTATGACTCTGCAGGCATTACACCAAGAAGGTTTTATCCGCAAGGTCCAAACCAACCAAGTCATTATGACTCCTGCAGCTGGTAGCACAGTTCGGCTTGATGAACTTAACAACATTTTAGCTGAGATGGCTTCTGGAAAAGATGCTGCACAACGATTGGCCGAACTGGATTCACAAGCTGGCTTGTACCATCCGGACAACGCTCTTCCGGGTGACATTATCGAGGAAGTTGCAATAGTGCAAGAAGAAGATGTACTAAGCGATGCAAGTCTTGCGCGGGACCAAATTGAACAGGCTGAACGCATGACTGTAGAAGCATCGGCATTAGTTGCCGAGGCAAAGTACCTAAAGGACGAGGCTTATAAATTAGACCCATCCCTTAAGCCAAAGCGTACCTACAACAAGAAGACTCC
>Ga0164315_10001361_pt1 | contig 18400 bp, 19 predicted proteins | sample GuaBasSedimGuay6_FD_113737 | JGI IMG/M metagenome (GOLD analysis project Ga0164315, IMG submission 113737) | Subseafloor sediment microbial communities from Guaymas Basin, Gulf of California, Mexico - Guay6, Core 4569-2, 0-3 cm | ecosystem: Environmental > Aquatic > Marine > Hydrothermal vents...
ATAGACAATGAAGATGAAAAATCAGAGCAAATATGGTTAAATCTATCAAAAAAAAGATTCTCACAAATTAAAACAAATCAGATCAAGCCTGTTGAATGGGACACAATTAAACAAAACATTTTATCATAAATGTTGTTTCATCCAGATACAGAAAAAGACATAAAAAAATCTTATCTTTGGTATAAAAAACAGTCCTCTCATCTCGGAGATGATTTTTTAAATGAATTAGAGCAATCTTACAAACTCATCAAAGAACAACCAAATATGTGGCTAAACATCAGAGACGGATACAAAAAATTCAACCTCAACAAATTCCCTTTTTCAATTATCTATAAAATAGACAACTCAATAATCTATGTAGTTGCCATCATGCACCAAAAACGCCAACCAGATTATTGGATAAACCGCCATTAACGATAATCAAAACAAAACGACAACCTTGTTATTTAACTTTATACTGAAAATATACAATATTATTTTAAAAATCTAACTACTGCATTCTGACGTTGCTTCCAATAGTTTTTTTATTCTACCCCATTCTTTTTTAATTGTATCATTTCCTCTGCTGTGTGTGTAATGTCTGTGGTCCTCACAGAATTCTCTTGACCTGCTTTCATCTAAAACTAAAAGATACATTTTGCAAAGACTCTTCTTAATATCGTCCCCAGCTTTCTGTATATGTTCTTCAAATTGATCTGTGTGTCGTTTGATATTTTCAAAATATAGATCATTAAACATATAATCAACATAATGACAACCTATGTAAATTTTTTTATCTCCATGTGAATTTTTTGCTTTTTCAATAAACGAAACATATAATGAATTAAAAATTTTGTTCAGTTGTTCTTTGTGTTGATTGTCGTTACTAATTTTTACATTCAACTCCTTAACAACATCAAACAATTTATTTAAAAAATGAAACCCAACACTTTCACTTTCTTTAGATAAATCAATTTTGTTTAATATTGTTGTTTGGATAAAAAATGGTATATTGCTGTAGTGCGATACATTTGGGTCTGTATTTTCTAATGTGTAAAAAAGATTATCAATGTGACTAATTAATGGATTTGTATTATATTCTTGATAAACCAGCTCCAATAAATGCTGATTGTCTTCTATGAGTTCTAATATTGCAAATGCAATATTTCTGCCTATATCTAAACCTTTTTCAAAATCTTGGTTATCATTGAAAAATTTATAAATTGCACCTGATTGTCTAATAATGTATTCTTTGTAGATATATGAATTTCTATTTTTCAAGATTTTTATTATAAACTCATTTTTAAAATTATCATCAAACTCTTTGTATTCTATAATTTTTTTCAATATATCCAACCCAAGAGGCTCATTGTTTTTAGCTACACTATTTATTATTAGTTTATCTGATATTGCATATTGAAAAATATCGTTTATGTTGTTTTTTCTGGCTTGCAAAAACATTCTATCTTTTGCTATATAATTCAATATTTTATCTAGTGTTGTTTTTTTATATTTTATTTTAAATATATTGTCAATATTTTCTTTTATAATTTTATGTAAAATTGAAAGTTTTTTATACCCTCTTAACTCATGAATTAAATTTAAAAATTGTTTTTGATTTCTTTTTGTTAGTTTAGATGGGATTAGTATCTTATATAAACAATAAATATTTACAGATAGGATTATTGCATATTTGGATTCCCATAAATAGGATGACCAGTTGCAAAAATAATCTCTAACATTGTTTTCTAATATATCTTTGGTAATATCAAAAGCAGTAAAATACAAAATAAATGCTGTTAAAAAAAATATTATTTTATAAGAAACAGATGTAAGATTTAATTGCAATCTAATATTTTCTTGAGTTATACCATAAGCAGTTATCAGAAGTGCAAGATAAGTTAAAATTGTAGATATTTCCATAAATAATTATTAAAAATAAGTTTTGTGTGTCGGTTATTTTACCACACAAAATATAAATATTTCAACAAAATAAAACTATATACAGTAGAATATGATTTTTACTATTTATTTTAAGATTATTATAATGCAAACAACATACCAAAGATTCGCAAAAGAAAAAGACCAAAAAACAAAATACATTAGAACACAAAACAATAGAATTGATTACTTGGAAAGTGAACTTGATGATTATGGTTTAAGGTGTTTGTTTGAATATGCACAGATATCTATAGATGAGCATACAAAACTGGACGACTTACTTGATGATTATAATAAGGAAAATTTTAGTTCATTTAAAGAACAAACTATTGATTATTTAGAAGAAATACTTTGTCAGCTAAAAAATAAAGACAATGAGTTGATCCAAAAAGACCAGGAATTAGAGGATATGATGGCGATGTTCGCTCATAAGTTTCGTTCGCCGTTGGATGCGATAATTTATAATACCGAACATGGGGCAAATGCAGATTTATATATTCATTATAGCCGTATTATGCAGGGGTTGTTGGATATTTTTAGCATTATTAGCTCGGATGCTTCTGTTTTGTCTGTCAAGATGGAGCAGGATAATGCAGGTGAATCAAACCCTAAATTATTGTTAGTGCGAGTGTTAGATATGGTGTTGGTGCATTTGTTGACCGTTCAAAGTGCTGGTAAAATTCGCCAACTTTATTATAACTATGCTCTTGAAAATAATATTATCACAAAAGATGTCAGCCCCCGCGTGTGGCATGATGATTATTACAAAAAAGAGGAGCAATTACAACAACAATGGCAAAAAGAATGGATCGCTTTGATTGATGGCAATAATGACTTAGATAAACGGCAAAAATGGTTAAAGGCACATTTTTTTGAATTTAGCACAAATGGTTTTGATGACAAAATTAAATTTGATAAATATGGCATAACCGCATCATTATTAACCATTATCATCAATGAATTTTTAACTAATGCTTTTAAGTATTATAATTTTAATGATGATAAAAAACCGCTAATTTTAAACTGGCAAAATACCAAGGATTATCAAATTATATCTTGTTCTAACCCCAGCACCGCAACAGAGCGAGACAAAACCAAAGGCAGTTATAAGGGTTTTGTTTTTTTGAATGCTTTATCTGGCAAAATAGATGCTAAATTTGACAAGCCTATTTTACAAGATGATTTTAAAATAAAATTTGCCATAACTAATAAATTGTTAAAATAATTTTTTTTTGAGACCTTTGCATAATTCAAGTGCTGTTTAGAGAATGTGCGAGCATAGTGCATTTTTATAGCAAAAATGAGGAAAATGGCAAGTCCTTTGACGAATTTTTGCTATGAAAAGGCGCATTTTGTGTGTTTTATAAATTGTGCTTGAATTATGCAAAGGTCTCTTTTTACAACAAAAAGCATATTGCATTATCAAAATTCACAAAAAAATAAACTCGTTTTGCCGAGAAAAAACTACATCCGTCATAGCAGTGAGCTTGCGAACGTGGCAATCTCCTGCTACACCGTCATTGCGAGCGAGCCTGCGAGCGTGGCAATCTCCCAAGTCCTCGTCATTGCGAGCGAGCCTGCGAGCGTGGCAATCTCATCGTAGTATACGGATAATTTTCAAGAGATTACTTCGCTATGCTCGTGATGACGGTTTTTATTAAAAGAGATAACTGCGGCGGATTATTATTTGTTTTGCATCGCTTTCTCCGTCCGCCTCGTTATGACGGGTTTTTTAATTATTTGTTAAAATAATTTTGATTGTGTATAATATCCTTATTTATCACAACAAAAACAATGGCAGATATTCAAAAAGTTATTAAAAAACCAACAGAAACAGAAACAAAAACAAAACCTATAATTGATTTTGCACTATACCCTGTTGAGGCTTTTAAAAAAATCAAAGATCCGGTTAAATGGCAACAAGATTTAAGAGCACAGTGGCAGTATATTATTGAAAAATTATGACAGGCAAAGAGATAAAAAAAACAGGAGCATAAAAATGAAAAGTTGTAGTTTTTGTGGCAATAAAAATTTGTCAAATTCAACCACTCAATATACTTATAAACATAATGAGACCTTTGCATAAATTATACTATTTTTAAAAATAAAGGATACAATGGAACTCGTTCCCACTTCGTAAGACCGTGAAATAACTAATTTTACATTCTTGCAGAGCGAGAGCAAGCCAAAAAACCCCGTCATGGCACAGGCGGACGGATAAAAAAGAGGAACAAAAACATTAACCGCCGCGGCAATCTCATGGCAAGTTTACGGATAATAACAAGAGATAACCACGGCGGTTCATTATTTGTTTCATATTGTTTTATGAGTCCGCCTCGTTATGACGGATTATTTTTTTTGTTTGGTGAATTATACAACAAGGATTGAGCGGAGTTAGTTTGGTTTATTTTTTAAAAAGGCATTAAGTGATGGTTATTGAATACAAAAAATGATTTTAATATTGCAAAAGCAACCTATCTTAATGATTTTAAGGTGCATATTTTTTTTAATGATGGAGTGGAGAAAACAGTAGATTTGAAAAATTACATAAAATCTAAAAAACATCCATTTTTTCAATCATTAAAAAATATTGATGAATTTAAAAAATTCAAAATTCATAAAACTTTAATATGGCAAACAGGAGCGGATATTGCTCCTGAATTTTTACATGATGATTTATAAGAGGATAAAACAAATATGATTAAAATTTTATGGGTGGAGGATTTTGATGGCGGACAATTCGTCCACTCAACAACGGATATTGTTTTTGGGGATATGTTGCCTAATCCGCCACACAGAGAATCAGAATTGCAAAAAATAGCAGACAACAAACAGATAGTTTTACGGACAAATTTACAAGATGCTTTAAAATATATTGATGAAAGTAATAGCGATTTTGATTTGGTAATTTTGGATATAGATTTGCCTGCAAAGCATCAAGAAGATGCAGAGTTTACACCTGCGGTAGCAAGATTATTAAAAGAATATCACGATAACGATAAAGCTAAACTCAAAGAGCAGGCAGGTTATCATATTTACACTAATCTTATTTTTAAATATCAATATCCTGCGGATAAAATTTATTTTTGTTCCAAACACGGCGAAGAACAAAATAGCATCAAAACATCTTTCAAAGAGGCAAAAATACCAGAGCCTAAAATTTATAGTAAAGAAAACCAACATAAAGAAAAAATTCAAGCTCTTGTTAAAAAAAATTATAACGATAAATATCTATCTCTTCGCCGTGGCATAATTATGGCTTGTGATTATTTTTTGTCTGAACTTGAAAATGAAAATAATTATACTGTGTATTTTGATGAAAAAATAATATTTGATAAGAAAGTTAAAATTGAAGTAAAAAAAATAAAAAATAATTTTATCCATTTTAATTATTTTGTTAAAAAAGGTGAGGAGCCACTTGATGAAACAACCGTTGCCGATTATCTTAAAACCATAAAAAAACAATTTCCTGTGGTTGAAGCACAAAACAAACAAGGTGATTTTAAACTACTACTAAGAGCAATTTCTTATATATGGCATGCAGCAGAGCCAAAAAATATCAATAGAAAAAACACAATGGCTTGGAATTTTAACTCAATAATGAAGACTGTTCGCAACTGGATAGCTCACTCTGATATATTTGACCACCTAACAGAAGAGCATTTTGCATATTTTGTTATTTGTGCTATGAGAGCAATATTTGAAATGCCAGCAGAAACTCAAAAATATGAAAAAGTGCTGATGAGTGTTTTTCAAACAGATGATAAGGTTCAATTTAACCAAGAAAATGTTCGTCATCAGATGGAGAAAAAACATCAAAAATTGTTTGCAAAAGGTTATAACAAAGCATACTCTATTCAAAACTATTTAAACAAACTTGAAAATATCCAAAAATATGATAAAGAATACAGCAAGAACTTTAAGTTTACCAAAGAACTTCTGAACTCTTTTTGGTTTTTTGTTAATCAAGGTGGGTTAGAATACAAAAAAACCATGATATTTGATTTTGACATGCAATATCCCAAAGACAAACCGCAACAGGGGATTTTTTTGGATGATTTTATCTGTGCTATTTACCCTCATAGTTTTAAATAAAAGAAATAATTATGTTAAAAGTAAAAAAAGTCCAGCCAAATAGAAATTTAACTTTAAATGTTGAATTGTCTGATGGGAGAGTGGGTGCATTTGATATGAAGCCGTTTGTCAATAAAGGGGTTTTTGTTGTTTTACATGATTATGATAATTTTAAAAAGGTTCGTCCTTTTTTGTCTGGTGTTGTGTGGGATAATGGAGCAGATTTGAGTGCTGATACTATATCCTGTGGATTGTTGTCACCTAATTTTAAGCATTCCCAAGATAGAGTAACTAAATTTTAAACAAATGGCCGAACAAAACAAAGAATCCGTCATAACGAGGCGGACGGATAAAGCGATGCAAGACAAATAATAAACCGCCGTGGTTATCTCATCAGGTGTAACGAGATTTGTGACAAAACAAGACTCAAAGCAAAGAGAACGGATAATAACATGAGATTGCCACGGCGGTTTATTGTCCTATGTTTCTCTTTTTTATCCGTCCGCCTCGCAATGACGGAGGGTTTTTTGAGTTTGTTCTATCTCTTATTTATCCGTTTAGTTTTAAATAATTGTTGTTTTTGTTTTTATTTTGTTTTAAATAAAATAAATATGTTATAATCCGCAACTTTATTTTTAGTTATTTTTGAGATTAAATTATTATGAGAAAGCAGGTAGGTTTTACTTTGATTGAGGTTATGGTGGTGGTGGCAATTTTGGCAATTTTGGCTTCTGTATTGGTGCCGAGAATTATGGATGAGCCTGATAAAGCACGTGTTGTTAAAGCCAAACAAGATATTCGTGTTTTGGAGTCCGCTCTGGATTTATATAAACTTGATAATTTTAACTATCCTGCTGATTTGAAAGCCTTGGTGGAGGCACCTGCTGATTCTAAAAATTGGCAAAAAGGCGGTTATATTAAAAATTTACCCAAAGATCCTTGGGGCACAGAGTATCAATATACGAACCCTGGTTCAAAATCTGAAATTGATATTTTTTCACTGGGTTCTGATAAAACCACAGGTGGTGATGGTTATGCCAAAGACATAGGGAACTGGCCATTAGAATAAAAATAGTTAATAGCAATAAAACAAATAATGCAACTATCTATTGATAACAAATTGCAGGATGAATTAGATGATCTGATGACAAGGGTTGATAGTATTATTTATCAAAACTTAAAATCTGATGTTGTGCTTATCAATAATCTATCTACTTATATCATCAAAAATGGTGGCAAAAGACTGCGTCCGCGATTGGTTTTACTAAGTGCATTGTTGTGTGATTATCAAGGCGACAAACACTACCTTATAGCAGCCATTATTGAATTTATCCACACTGCCACTTTATTGCACGATGATGTCGTTGATGAATCTTCGTTGAGAAGAGGTGCTGGGACTGCGAACCAAATCTGGGGTAATTCTGCTGCGATTTTAGTAGGTGATTTTTTATATTCTCGCTCGTTCCAGATGATGGTGAAAACTGATTCAATGGCAGTTATGCAGATTTTATCCCATACGACAAATATCATCGCCGAAGGCGAGGTTATGCAACTACTGAATATCAACAATTGTGATATTACAGTCGCCCAATATCTTGCCACCATTAAAGCAAAAACCTCTAAATTGTTTGAGTCTGCCACAGAACTTGGGGCATCTCTTGCAAATATCCCACAAAAACAACAACAAAACTTAGGCAAATTTGGTAACCATCTTGGCACGGCTTTTCAACTTGTTGATGATATTTTGGACTATGATATTGATAACAAAAAAATTGGCAAAAATATCGGCGATGATCTATCCGAAGGCAAACCTACCTTGCCTTTGATTTATGCTTTGCAAGATTGCAAAAAATCATCACAAGATTTAATCAAAAAAGCCATCAAAGAAGCTGATATAAAATATCTTGATGATATTTTGCAGATTTTAAAAGATAATAATTCTTTACAAAAATGTCAAAAACTTGCAAAAGAACAGATAACTCTTGCTATCTCGTGTTTAGATGGTTTTTCAAATGATAATCAATATAAACAAAGTTTGATAAACATAGCCTCTCTTTCAGTTTCTCGCACTTTTTAAGAGCAATTAAAGTAATGATAAATAAACCGATTGCGACAGTTGAAAAGTGGAACAAAAAATATGAAGGCTTAAAAATAGGCACAACTGCACCGACTGATTTTTTGCAACAGCATAGTTATTTATTAAACTCTTTATCTTATCAAAAAGCCTGTGATTTTGCCTGTGGTGCGGGGGCTAATAGTATTTTTTTGGCGAAGATGGGTTTTGCTGTTGATAGTTTTGATATATCAGATATAGCTATCAATAAGTTGGATAAGTATAGCAAAAAAAATAAGTTATCAATCAGAGCTAAGGTTGCGGATTTATCACAGATGAATTTTGTTAGAAATAAATATAATGTAATGAATATAACTTTTTTTATGCAAAGAGATTTGATGCCAAAAATAAAAGATAGCCTCAAAAAAGATGGCTTGATTTTTTATAAAACAGTTGTTCGTAATCAATGGACTCCGCCAAGATTTGACAAACACCCTGATTTTGTTTTGCAACCGAATGAATTATTAAGTATGTTTGCAGACTGGCATATAATCAATTATAATGAGAATGAAACGAATAGTAATGCCTCTTTAATTGCTCGCAAAAAATGAGATATAAATTTTCATATCAATTTTTATATCCAAAATATTGGCTTGTTTGGATAGGAATATTATTGTTATTTTTATATTTTTTATTGCCCTCTTGTATTAAAAACCCTTTCATAAAATATATAGCAAAAACAAAGTATAAAAAAAAATCAAAAAGATACCATATAATTAAAAAAAATATTCAAACCTGTTTTGCTGATAAAGATAAAGACGAACAAGAGCGGATGATACAGCAAAATTTTGAATATGCGGTGCAAACATATTCAGATTTGCCGCTGTTATGGTGGGGTAGAAAATCAACAATAAAAAATAAAATAAAAATAATTGCTTTGGGTAAATTAAAAAAACTACATAGTGAAAATAAAAAAATTATCTTGCTTACTTGTCATAGTCTGCCAGTTGAATATGGTCCAATTGCCATAAATACAGAGTTACCAATAATCACAATGGTTAATGATTTTCGTAATCCTTTGGTGAATTGGTTAGTGAATAAAGGACGAGGCAGATTTAATTTATCCCTTATAAGTCGTGCCGATGGGATAAAACCTATTTTAAAAAGCATTAAAAAAAATAATATTTTTGTGTATGCTCCGGATGAAGATACCGGCAAAACAAAATCTGTTTTTGCTCCATTTTTCGGCACAGAAAAAGCCACCTTGTCTGCTTTGAAGTCACTGCTTAAAATAACTGATGCTGTCGTTTATCCTTTGTGGACATATTATGACAAAAAAAATAAAAATTATAAAGCGGTTATAGGCGAGCAAATATTATTTTCTCAAAATATGAATGAGGTAGAATTTGCAACTCAAATGAACAAAGAGATTGAAAAGTTAATTAATATCTCACCTGCCCAATATATGTGGGGGATGAGGATTTTTAAAAAACGTCCCATGAATAAGTTTGATAAAAACGGCAATAAAATAAAATTTTATAAATATGATAAATAATGAATATTAACCAGGCAGTTAAATATATGTCTTCAACTTTCCATAAGAACCAACAAGGGGACATGTCCCCTTGTCAAAATAGAGAAGTTTGCTGTTGTCAGTTTAAAAATAAAAATCTGGCAATATTTGATTTAGATAATACTCTTTTAAAAGGCGATAGTGATTATTATTGGGGAGAGTTTTTGGTTAAAAAAGGTTTGGTTGATAAAAAAATATATAGCGAAGCAAATCAAAAATTTTATACCGATTATAAAAATGGCTGTTTAGATATTAAAGAATTTAGCGAATTTGTGTTTGCAGTTTTAAAAAAATATCCTCTTGATTTGATGACAACAATTAGAGATGAATATGTAAAAAATATTATTCAACCTATGATAACCAAAAGATCATATGATTTGGTAAAAAAGCACCGAGATATGGGAGATTTTTTAATGATTATCACGGCAACTAATAGTTTTATAACAAGTAAAATAGCCCAGCTTTTTAAGATAGAAAATTTACTTGCCACCGACCCTGAATTTATCAACGGCAAATTTACCGGCAAGTTGTCAGGCACAGCTTGTTTTGGCGAGGGCAAACTTGTTCGGTTAAATCAATTTTTAAAAAATAATCCAATAAATTATGATAAAAGTTATTTTTATAGTGATTCTATCAATGATTTACCGATGTTACAGTGGGCGGATATAGCCATAGCCACCAACCCAGATGAGCGGTTAAAAACCATCGCTTTGTTGAAAAAATGGCAGATAATTAAAACCTACAATAATAATGCCGATGATGGTTAAAAAAATTTTAATTACCGGAGTATCATCTGGCATAGGATATGCTGTATGCCAAAAATTATTAAAAAAAGGCATACAGGTTATAGGGGTGTGTCGCAGAGCAACCTCAAGTTTCTCTCATAAAAATTATTATCCTTATAATATTGATTTGTCACAGCCTATAAAAATTGATGAAAAATTTAAAACCATAATTAAAACACACCGAGATATAGATTCTATTTTATCCAATGCCGGAGTGGCAATGTTTGGTAATTTAGAACAGCATTCCAGCGATCAGATAATAGAGAATATAAATATAAACTTGCTCTCGCATATTTTGGTAATAAAAAATTTATTGCCGACCTTAAAACAACAAAAAACTACGACAAAAATAATAGTTATCGGATCATATGCAGGTTTGCAAGGTGGCAGGCAAGGCGGCATTTATTGTAGCGCTAAGTTCGCTTTGCAAGGCTTGGTAGAATCTTTGCAAATTGATTGTGCCTCATCAAATATCAAAATTTCTATTATAAACCCTGCCATAATAAAAGGGACAAATTTTTATGACGACACTTATTTTGAGCCTGCTGATGATATTTTAAATTCCGTTGATATGGACGATGTTATCAATAGCATAATGTTGTGTTTAGATGCAAAAAACGGTAGTGTTTTTGCTAAGATAAATATCAGTGTTTTAAAAAAATCCCTTAAATTTAAAAAATAATTTTTTTTATTGTTATAATACTGCGATGATTGATGAGAATGGCTATAGAGAGAATGTAGGAATTATTATCTGTAATAATGATGGTAAGCTTTTTTGGGCAAAAAATTGTGGCAAAAAAAGGGGATGGCAATTTCCTCAAGGTGGCATCATGAAAAATGAGACTTTAATGGAGGCTATGTATCGCGAACTATACGAAGAAACGGGTCTCACACACAAAAATGTCGAAATAGTAACTCACACTAAAGACTGGTTTTATTATCAGTTGCCAAAAAATTTTATCCGTCAAGAAGAAAAACAACTTTGTATCGGACAAAAGCAAAAATGGTTTTTATTAAAATTAACCGAGCATGAGTCATGTATAAAGTTAGAATGTGAAGATTATAAACCAGAATTTGATAATTACTGCTGGGTAGATTATTGGCATCCTGTTGAAGAGGTTATTTTTTTTAAAAAAGATGTTTACCGTGCAGTTTTAGGAGAATTAGAAAGATCGTATCGTTTAATATCGAAGTTTTAAAATTCTATTTATGTATAACAAGAAAAAATTAACAGGTTTTACCCTAATTGAAATCGCCATAGTTTTGGTTATTATTTCTCTTTTAATTGGAGGCATTCTAAAAGGGCAAGAGTTAATTACAAACTCTAAAATAAAATCAATAATCAATGATGCAAAATCAATCAGCACGGCAATCTACACTTATCAGGATCGTTTCAAGGCAATGCCAGGAGATGACGACATAGCCCAAACTCACCTGAATGATGCCACTGCTATCAATGGCAACGGTGATGGTCTTTTGTCGGCAACAGAGCAACAAAATTTATTCGCTCATTTGCGAGTCACAGGGCTTATCAATGGCAGTGGGAACTCATACCCTAAACACAGTTTTGGTGGCAATATAATAGTATACAGCAGTCGTGGCAACTTTAATGGTTTAACTGTATGTTTTGAAAACTTAGATGGCAAATATGCATCTCTCGTTGATAGCAGCACAGATGATGGCATTTCAAACAATGGCTCCGTGCAAGATGCTAATAAAAAAAATTCATATCAGATCGGAGTCAACTATGAGTTGTGTTGGCAAGGATAATAATCGTTAAAAGTGATTGATTATTAACTAAAAAATGGCATATTAGATGGGTTTTTACCTTTAAATTTTTTCATCATTCTGCTCATTTGCAGGTGTTGCTTTAAAAGACGATTAACATCCTGCACCTGATTGCCAGAGCCATTAGCGATCCTTATTTTTCTTGATGCCTTGATAAGGGCAGGGTATTTTTTTTCTTTGGGCGTCATAGAATTTATAATAGCTATGGTTTTAGAATTTTGTGATGTTATGGCTTGGCTTTTTACACCAGATGGTAATTTCATACCAGCAGGTAATTTGCTTATAAGGCTCTCTAACCCACCCATTTTTTCCATTTGAATCATTTGTTGCTGTAAGTCGTTTAAATTAAAACTCTTACCTTTTTTGAATTTATTAGCCTGTTTTAAGATTTGTTTTTGATCTACATTTTGGCTTATGTTCTCAACTAATGATACTATATCACCTTTGCCTAAGATACGGCTTGCCATTCCCACCGGATTAAAGTTTTCAAATCCTGATATGTCCTCGCTCGTGCCGATAAATTTGATAGGAATTCCTGTTACAGACTTTACCGATAAAGCAACTCCACCTCTGGCATCACCGTCTGTTTTGGTTAAGATTATACCAGTTAATGGCAACTCATTATTAAAAGATTTTGCCACAAATACAGCATCTTGTCCGCTCATGCTATCAACGACAAAAAGAGTTTCAATGGGATCGGACACTCTGTGAATATCTTTTATTTCAGACATCATTTGTTGGTCTATGTGGACTCTGCCTGCGGTATCAATAATCAAAACATCACAGTAATTTTTTTTTGCCTCTTCTATGGCAAGGTGGACGATTTTGGTAGGTTTGTGTTTGGGGTTTGTCTGGTAAAATAAAGCTCCTATTTTGTCGTTTAAAACTTTTAATTGCTCAATAGCAGCAGGGCGGGATACATCACAACTAACTAACATTATTTTTTTCTTTTCTTTTTCTTTTAAAAATTTAGCGAGTTTGGCGACGGTAGTTGTTTTGCCTGCACCCTGTAATCCTGCTACCATGATTATTGCAGGTGGTTGGGTATTTAGATTGATATGTTGGGCATTAGATCCTAATAACTCAACCAATCTATCATTAACTATTTTGGTAAAAATTTGTCCGGGATTTAACCCTGATAGAACATTTGTGCCGATTGAATCTTTTTTTACTTTGTTGATAAAATCTTTGACAACACTTAGTGCTACATCCGCATCTAAAAGAGCAATTCTAATCTCTCTTATGGTGTCAGAAATATTTTTTTCACTAATTTTACCTGTGCCTGTAATTTTTTGCAGTGCTGTGGTAAATTTATCTCCGATGTTATCTAACATTTTTTATTTTGTGCCTATTTTAGTGAGCCTATTGTATTGAAAGGTAAGCTCTAAGGAGTTTTATTCTATTTTTTGTTAACAGTTTGTTTGGAGTTATATTTAAAGATAGTTCTGTTTTTTTGAATAAAAGTAATGGGGTTAACTTTTTTACCATTTTGAACAACCTCAAAATGAACATGAGGACCTGTTGAGCGACCTGTTTGACCTATTTTTGCAATTACCGTTCCTGCTTTTACCTTATCGCCTACCTTAACCATAGCACGACTATTGTGGGCGTAACGAGTAAATATTCCGTCACCATGTTTTATTTCTACCATTTTACCATAGCCTTTTTTAGAGACCACTTTGCTTATAATTCCTGAGGCAACAGATATGACATCGGATCCGTATTTAGCGGCAATATCAACTCCTGCATGCATTTTTATTCTTTTAGTAAAAGGGTCACGACGATGACCAAAACGAGAAGATATATATCCTTTTTTAACAGGCATTCCAGCTGGCATAATTTCATGAGCTCGTATTTTTTGTAAAACAATGTTTTCAATTACCTGCATTTGAATTTCTTTATCTGTGAGGTTGTGGCTCAAATCATCTAAGTATGACAAGTAGTCAAAATTACTTAAAAATTCTAAGTCATTTTCTTGTTCTTTTAAGGTATCTATGGGACCACCTGTGCCAGCAGGAGTTGTAAAGTTAAATTCATTTTTATCTAAATCTGTGGTGTCAATGATTCTTTTTCCTATGGAATCAATATTGTTAATCTGCATTTGTATTTTGCTTAATCTGTCAGCCATAGCATCAAACTTAGATCGAGCCTGATCTTTAATAAACTGCATATCTTGTTTTTGTGAGATTATTGTTTCTTGCCAGTTTTTTAATTGTTTGTTGGTGCCATCAACTAATGAAATTTTATGGGAAACAAAAAAAGTAGATGTTATAATAAGCAGCGTCCATAGACTAGCTATTCCGAATAACTTAAATAAGCCTAACTGATAGGTGCGAACTTTTGATGAGGAATGTGATAAAAAAATTATATTCATGTTGTTTGCAAAAGATACAAAAAATTGCCCATGATAATTGAAACTATATGTAAAAGTCAAGTATTTTCAATAAATAAGATTGATATTTTATGATATAACATTAAATAAAGGAGTTTAACTATATGAAAAGCATAACAAATACCATCAATGTAAACTTACTAACTAAAATAAATATATTACAAAAAATTATGCAAATATTGGAATCTAATCTTCCGTCAGAGTGCATAGCATCTGTTAAAGATAAGTTTTTTATAACCCCTATAAAGGATGATTGCTTAACTATTATAGCTGATAATGAAAATGTTGCTTTTAATTTGCGTCATTACGATAAAGAATTTAAAAGAATAATAATGAAATATCACAATATAAAAATTAAAAAAATATCAATAAAAGTTAAAAAATAAAAATAATAAATAAAATAAAATACCCTATGCTACAATTATGTCCTTTTAATTTTTTTGTATATTATGCAAAGGTCTCATTATGAATGTTGCTGATAATTTATTGCCACAAAACGATAGTTTAGTATCAAAAATGGTAAAAAATCCAGTAGCAGCTAACCTTATTATGGCATTGTGCATAATTGGTGGCTATTTTTTATTAGGAACCTTAAAACAAGAAGTGTTTCCAGCATTTGAGGTTGATGCTGTGCAGGTTGAAATTGTCTATCCCAATGCGAGTCCATCCGAGATAAACGATGGAATAATTCTATCTGTTGAAGATGCTATCTCTTCTGTTGAGGGTGTTGATGATATAAATTCTACTGCTGTAGAAGGTATGGCAATTGTCCGTGCCGATGCTTTAAAAGGCACTGATTTACAAACTCTATCATCAGACATTCAACAAGAAATTGATACCATAACTACCTTACCTGATGATGCTGAAACCCCTCGTGTCACTATTTTAAAATTTAGCAAAAGAGTGTTATCTATCGCTGTGGCAGGAGATATGGACCAATTATCTTTAAATAATTTATCAGACAAAATAGCAGATGAATTATACCAATATAAAGAAATAAATAAAATTGAATTTCAAGGAAAAATTGCACCACAAATAAATATAAATATCAGCTCTGATACATTGCAAAAATATAATTTAACTTTTGCAAAAATATCTCAAATAATAAAACAATTTTCTATAAATAAACCAGCAGGTAGTGTCAAAACTCAACAACAAGAAATTTTAATCAGAATGCAAGAGAGAAAAAATAAAGTTCATGAGTTTGCAAGAATTCCCATTGTTACCAGCACAGACGGTAGTATATTATATCTATCGGATATAGCCACAATAACAGACGGCTTCGAAGATGATGACTATATGGCAATTTATAACAACAAACCTGCAATATTATTAGATATTTACTCAGATGAAAACATCTCACCCATAACATCATCAAAAGTTGTCAAAAAATACTTAAAAGACCTTAAAAATAAACTTCCTAAAAATGTTATAGCCACAATTCGTTATGATCGCTCTAAAGTCTTAAAGCAAAGAATTGATTTGTTGTTGGAAAATGCAGGGCTAGGATTGATATTAGTTTTAATAATACTGTCGTTTTTTTTAGAAATTCGTCTAGCTTTTTGGGTGATGTTGGGAATCCCTATTGCTTTTTTAGGGTCATTTTTAATTCTACCATTTTTTGATGTCTCTATTAATATGATATCTCTTTTTGCTTATATCATATCTTTGGGAATCGTGGTTGATGATGCTATAATACTGGGAGAAAATATATATTCCCACCGAAAAATGGGCAAGGGATCAATCCGTGCTGCCATTGATGGCACCAAAGAGATGGCAAGACCCATTACATTTAGTATAATGACTAATATTGTAGCTTTTATGCCTCTGTATTTTATGAGCGGAGTCATGGGAAAAATATTTTCTATTATTCCTGTTGTGGTAGGCACCGTGTTTTTATTTTCACTGCTTGAGGCTTTATTTATTTTGCCTGCCCATCTTGGTGGACAACACCATAAAACTCGCCGTAATTTATCATTAAAAATCCACCACCAGCAACAAAAATTTTCCCAAAAACTACAAGATTTTGTTGATAAAAAATATGCCCCATTGTTGGATTTTGCCCTATCAAATAAAACTCTATCTTTGATGTTAACAATGGGAATTTTAATTTTATCCTTATCCTATGCGATAAGTGGCAGAATGGGGATGGAAATGTTCCCTAAACAGGAATCTGACTATTCAAAATTTACTCTAACTATGCCATTTGGGACTCCGTTTGAAGAAACAAAAAAAATAATATCAAGAGTTATTCAAAAAGCACAAAAATCTAATCCTCAAGATGGATATATTACTGGTATTTTTGCAGAAATTGGCAAAAAAGGATCACATAATGCAATGGTTAGGGTATATCTTGCGGACCCTGATATTCGTGAAAAAATTCAAAGCACAGGGGATTATACTAAAGTTTGGCGAAAAAAAGTAGGCAAAATTTTATCAGCAGAGACATACCTATTTGAATCCGATGCAGGTGGGCCAGGTGCCGGCAAGAGTTTGTCAGTTGAGCTAAATGATAATGATATGACAAAACTTAAAGAGGCATCTTCGTATATAGCAAAACAATTGCAAAAATATCCAGAGGTAAGTGATATTGATGATGGATTTAATTTAGGTAAATTACAATATGATTTGAAATTAACAAATAAAGCTCATGTTTTGGGCTTTAGCTCTCAAGACATAGCAAACCAGATTAGAAATTCACTATATGGTATAGAGACAATTAGACAAATGAGAGGCAACGATGAATTAAAGGTTTTGTTAAGATTGCCTGAAAATGAAAGAAGCACAGAACAAAATTTATCACAAATGAAAATTTTTAACAAAGATGGCACCGTTTTGTTTTTATCGGAATTAGCTCACATACATAAAACTCGTGCTTATACTAAGATTCAAAGACATAATGGCAGACAAGTCATAGATGTTACAGCTGCGGTATCTCCTCGCTCCACAGTGGATTTGATAGTGTCAGATTTAAAATCACATATTCTACCTAAGATGCAGGAAAAATTCCCGACTGTTATGTATAGTTTTGAAGGACAACAAGCAGATATGCGTGAGAGCATAGGAAGCTTAAAACAGACATATCCATTAGCATTATTGGTTATTTTTGGAATGTTAGCTATGGTTTTTAAAAGTTATCTACAGCCATTGATAGTCATGATGGCGATTCCATTCGGATTAGTGGGTGCCATCATAGGACATTTTATAATGGGATATAGTCTCAGCATTGTCAGCATGTTAGGATTGGTTGCTCTTACAGGAATAGTTATCAATGATTCGTTGATTTTAATTGACTATGCTAACAGCCTGAAAGATAAAATAAAAGACACAAGAGTTAGGATAATAACCGCAGGAAAACAAAGGTTTCGTCCGATATTATTGACGACTCTTACAACTTTTGCAGGACTTATGCCGATGATGTTAGAGACATCAAGGCAGGCAAAAATTCTAATTCCCATGGCAATTTCTTTGGCATTCGGCATAGTTTTTGCCACAATGATAACTTTATTTTTAGTTCCTATACTCTATCAAATTAGCGAATCTATAAGATCAAAATTCTAATTTAGGATAAACAAATATATCAAAATAGGAACATAAGCATCTGTATCATTGAAAAGCGATGAGCTCCCTTGTTGATTTTTGTGTAGGGGTAAGATATGCATTTAACTGTCGAGTTAATAACATACCATATAATGTATGTGGTACAGTTTAAGATGTCATCTTTTATAGCTTTGATTTTTTTATATTATACTATTATTATCATATAGTTATGCTGATAATTCGGACATTTGAAAATGAAGGGAATGTAAGGTTTG
>Ga0164315_10001363_pt1 | contig 18386 bp, 13 predicted proteins | sample GuaBasSedimGuay6_FD_113737 | JGI IMG/M metagenome (GOLD analysis project Ga0164315, IMG submission 113737) | Subseafloor sediment microbial communities from Guaymas Basin, Gulf of California, Mexico - Guay6, Core 4569-2, 0-3 cm | ecosystem: Environmental > Aquatic > Marine > Hydrothermal vents...
AATTACCGCACGCATAATTTCTTCCTTTGTCTCGTAACCGGGAACCATTTGCTCATATTTGTGGCCCACATCATCAACCGACTTATTATGCCACTTTTTAGCAATCTTTAAAAGCATTGGCATTTCTTCCTTCCTCATCCCAAACTTTCCGGCTATTGACATAACATTACCAATACTCTTGGTAACATTACCTCCACCCTGCCCCATGGTTGTTACTTCATCGGCACTTACCTTTCCTGCCTCTAGAGCCTCCTGATACATTTCATCTTCCTTTGCCAGAAAAAAGGCTTCTGAGAGCCAAGGTAAAGGAAATGATCCACGCAAATAGTTTGCTTTGCCCATTACCAATAGTTCGCCTGGAAATATTGCAGGTGTAAGATGTTCAAAACCTGCCTTCATGGCTTCTGCCCTTCTCACAATCGGGACTTCACCTTCCAGTTCTTCCCACCGTCGAGTGTACCAATATGGAAACTCCATTGAGGCAGATGACTTTGTCTCGAAATAACGATTTCGAATTTTCTCCACCCTTGGAGTTGGTTTCTTATTTATCTCTCTTGAAAGTTTATTTCCTTTTGGTGGAGAACCATAATAATTTGTAGTGGGACATTGAAGTGCATCAGTTGTTTGTGACATAGCAAAGATTTTAAGAAATAATCACCTGGACAGTGTTTTACGGGCATAAAGGTAATGCTTTTTTTGACAACAAAATTTTGAATTATTCCACAATACTGGCAGAATTTTTATTAATTTTAAGGCAATATTAAATTTATGTTCTCTTACTCAAAACACTGACATGAAAAAAACTCTATTTACTTTAACAACTGTTTTTTTTTATCTTCAGTTGCATTGTACTCCCAAGGTCAACAATCTTCCAATATTAAACAAGTCGATGTCAACAAAGTAATTGCCATTGTAAGTGCTGAAAGTTTTTGCCCGAACATAACAAAACTGGTCGCCGCTATGCCTACAGATTTTATGAATATTGCTGATGTATCCACAGCGACTAAGAGTAGTGGTGGATGGGGTCCTTTAGCAACATGGAAATCGGAGGTTGATTTTGATGGTGTTGAACGCAAAGGGGAAATAAGTTATGATATAATTAGCGAAAAAAAACAGAGAGAATATGAGGGTCACTCATTTACTAAGACCATTGATTATAAAAGGTACACTTGTGATTATCTGCTGATTGGTGAAGATGAGCAGGCCGACTGGTCAACAGTACACAAGGGAGTATTGGAAGTAATACAGCAATGTTTACCACTGGCTTCTGCACCCAACTGGCAACATAATAATGAAAAATTACGATCGACTTTGGTGACTAAAGAAAATGGGCATGAATATAAAATCACACTAAAGATAGACCTTGTAGATTATTTCAGTTCCGATTATGGTTTAATTCTAAGTTTTGAAAGTAAAAGTGAATAGTTTTTACTTTCCTAGGTTGTAAGCAGAGATGAAAAAACAGAACATTAATCATTGGAAAGAAACATCAACTATGGGACAAAAAGCAATTGCTTTCTTTTTATTAATTTAGTCAAATACTTGTGAAATATTTAACTATGCATTAAAAACTAAGCACTATGAAAAATTTGTATGTACTATTGATTCTTTCTTTGCTAATTGTATCCGGGTGTTCTAAAGAAAACGTAACCGTCGACCAGGATCACTCTGATCTGGCTGTAGTAATTGAGGAAATAGCAGACCAATATCTAGAAGCATGGAATAATAAAGACATTTTAAAACTGGATCAACTTACTGATAATGATGGTGAATTTTACGGCTCCGACCCTGAAGAAATTATGGACAAAACAGCCCTAATGGAAATGTATTCCCAATTTTTCACCGATACAACAAGTTCTTATTTGTATAATGTTGATCTGAGAAAAATAAAAATTTCTTACAATGGCAATTCAGCTTTGATAATGGAAAGGATTACTTTTCCGGAATGGAGCCCAAAGATGCCCATGTGTCAAACATCTCATTTAACACTGGTGGACAGTCAATGGAAAATTGATTTCATCAGTTGGGGATTTATTATTAAAAATGATGATGTACCAAATGTAAACGATATCCTGTAGGACTAAGTAAAGTATTTCCATAATACCAAGTTCTTAACTATTACAATCTTGCAAGTAAATAGTCTCCCTCTTTTAATTCTAGGATAGAAGTAGAAAAGAGGGAGCAAAAGAAGCAATAGCGACAATAGCAGCAATAGAAGCAACCTGAAGCAACAGCAACTATGGCTTCCTTGGTTACTATGCTTTTGAGGTAAAAAGATATTCAATAACAATAAATCCAACGAACACCTCCCTGTTAATACTTTTACTCACTCAAGCATTAATGGTAAATCCCCTTTTCTTACATTTGGGGCTTTTAAAAATTACAAATGAACTTTGCTAATCCTGAAATATTATTTGCACTTATTGCGGTATTAATACCGCTAATAGTCCATTTGTTCAATTTCAGGAGATACAAAAAACTCTTCTTCAGCAATGTTGCACTGCTGAAAGACATAAGTTTCGAAACAAAAAAGAAGAGTCGCGTTAAGCATATTATTGTAATGATACTGCGTATGCTTGCAATTGCTGCTCTTGTAATTGCTTTTGCCGGACCAAACTTTCATAAGAAGGACCTGAAAACAAATTCTTCAGAAAGTATTACCGGAATTTATATCGACAATTCGTTCAGCATGGAAGCTGGAGACAGAAATGGGAGACTATTCGATCATTCCATCGCCTCGGCTCGTGAACTTATTAAACATTCTTCCAGAGATAGCAGGTTCATAGTTATGAACAACGATCAGGGAAAAACGAGATTGCGTCCCTTAAATAAAGATGAGGCACTTAGTCTTGTTGACAATATGCATATTAGTGCTTCTCATAAAGAAACTGCAACTATTATTGATGATTTTGTAATGTTTAAATTGAAGCATGAAGATTATGGGTTGAACACATATTTCTTCTCCGACTTTCAGGAATCTTCTTTTAATACATCTGCTTTTCCAACCGACAGTTTGATTAACTGGAATTTTGTTCATATGCAACATCAATCAACACCTAACATACTAATTGACAGTTGCTGGATTGAGGATCCTGTGGTGCTCCCTGGGAAGATTACCTCACTATTTGTGAGACTTAAAAATGTTAGCAGTCAACAATATGACAAAGTTGGAGTGAAACTTTTTATTAATGAGCAGAACAAATCCATAGCAAGTATCGACCTTCCTGAACATGGCCAGAAAACTATTAAGATGCAATTTAATGCTGGCGAAAAAGGATGGAAATCAGCATCATTGCAAATAGATGATTACCCGGTTACTTTCGATGATATTCTGTATTTTTCGTTTTATGTTGATGAAAAAATCAATGTGCTTTCAATTAACCCATCGGGTGAAGATAAATATCTAAAAGCATTTTATTCAAGTGACAGTGTTTTTGAATTTAAACAGGAGAATTACAAATCAATTGATTATCAACACCTAAACGACAATCAATTAATAATATTAAACGGACTTTCTGAAATATCCAGTGGCTTAAGCAGTCAAATAAAAACCTTTGTGGAAAATGGTGGAAACCTCATGATTTTCCCTCCAGACAACGAGGAGATTGAAGACCTGAACAAATTGTTAAAACTGTTTAATGCAGGAAGCATTAATGGACCGATTATTACTGAAACCAGAGTAAAAGGCATAAAACTAACAAATAGTATTTTCAGCGAAGCCATTGAGAAAATTCCTGAAAATGCTGATCTTCCGGTTATTTTTAAAAAGTTTAATCTTACTAATAACTACACTCACAAACAGGAGACTGTAATAAGTCTATTAAATGATGATGCATTACTGTTGAAAAAGGAATTTAACAATGGTATTATCTATTTTATGACAATACCTCTTAATCCAGATTTCAGTAATCTTTCTTTCCATCCATTATTCATACCATTAATGTATGGAGCAGCAATAGATGGGAAAGGTTTTCAAAAATTATTTTATGTAATTGGTGAGGATAAAGAAATCACGGTGAACATTTCAGACCAAAATATTAATAATCAGGATTTAGCATTCAGAATAAAAAAAACTAATCAAGAACAAAGTTTTATTCCACTCCAGCAATTTAGAGGAAACGAACTAATGTTTTCACTAAGCGAAAATATTGTGGAGGCAGGTATTTATCAACTAAACCGAAATGAAAGTCTACAAGCCTTAATTGCATTTAACTACAACAGGCTGGAATCTTTAATGGAGTTTCATTCGTCAGAATCACTTGAAGAGATATTAAGCAAAAGTGGATTGTTAAATTATGAGGTAATAAATCTTCAATCCGGAACTCAGGAAGAAATTATCAACAGTATGCAAAACGAAAGCCGTCTATGGCTTGTATTTATTATCTTAGCGCTTTCATTTTTATTGCTGGAAATAATTGTCTTGAGATTTTGGCCCTAAGAAGAGTATTTTTAACATAAAATTTAAAAACCAAACGAATTAGGAATAGTTTAAAGTATGATTGAGAACGAAGAATTACAAAATCAAGAGGACGAAGACATTGAAAAAAAAGATTCAGGAAACAGGGCCATACACCTTAGTGGTATGTATGAAAACTGGTTTTTGGATTATGCCTCCTATGTAATTCTTGAAAGAGCTGTTCCTGAGATCAATGATGGACTTAAACCTGTTCAGCGTCGTATTCTGCATTCCATGAACCGCATGGATGATGGACGTTTTAACAAGGTTGCGAATATAATTGGTCATACCATGCAGTTTCACCCTCACGGTGATGCTTCCATTGGTGATGCACTGGTACAGTTAGGGCAAAAGGAATTATTAATTGAAACTCAGGGAAACTGGGGAAATACATTAACCGGTGACAGGTCGGCTGCCCCACGTTACATTGAAGCAAGACTTTCAAAATTCGCCAAGGAAATAGTTTTTAATCCAAAAACTACTCACTGGAAATCATCATATGATGGCAGGAATAAGGAACCATTAACACTTCCTGTAAAGTTTCCACTACTACTTACACAAGGAGTTGAGGGGATTGCAGTAGGACTGGCATCTAAAATTCTACCGCATAATTTCAATGAACTAATCGATGGCTCCATAAAATACCTTCAAGGAAAAGATTTTATTCTTTATCCCGACTTTTACACAGGAGGTATGGCTGATGTTTCAAGATACAATAATGGCCTAAGAGGTGGAAAAGTAAGGGTAAGAGCCAGAATAAAACAAGTTGATAAAAAAACTCTTGCCATAACCGAGATTCCTTTTACCACAACTACTGGTTCCCTTATCGATACTATTGTTTCGGCAAATACAAAGGGTAAAATAAAAATTAAAAAAATTGATGATAACACTGCTGAAAATGTAGAAATCATTATTCACCTTGCAGCCAATGTTTCACCAGATCAAACAATAGATGCACTTTATGCATTTACAAATTGTGAAACCTCAATTTCTCCTAACAGTTGTGTAATTAATAAGGAAACACCTGTATTTCTCCCCATGGAGGAAATACTTAAACACAATACCGATCATACTGTTTATCTACTCAAACGAGAACTTGAAATTCGTCTTAGTGAACTTGAAGATAACTGGCATAATTCTTCTTTGGAAAAAATCTTCATCGAAAACAGGATCTACCTGAAAATTGAGGATTGTGAAACATGGGAATGTGTTATTGAAACCATCGACAAGGGACTCAAACCATTTAAAAAAACACTTAAAAGAGAGGTTACCAGAGACGACATAGTCAGGCTTACAGAAATTAAAATAAAACGTATTTCCAAGCATAATGCTTTCAAGGCTGATGAATACGTTAAGGGGGTTGAGGATGAGATGGAAGAAGTTAAAAACCATCTTGAGAATTTGATTGACTACTCAATTAATTACCTTAAACAGATTAAAAAGAAATTTGGTAAAGATTTTCAGAGAAAGACCGAACTCCGAAATTTTGATAATATCGAAGCTGCAGCTGTTGCTGTTGCCAATCAAAAACTTTATGTTAATCGTGAAGATGGTTTTGCAGGCACATCACTAAGAAAAGATGAATTTGTAGCAGAATGCTCTGATATTGATGATATTATTGTCATTAGAATGGATGGGACGTTTATTGTTACCAAGGTAAGTCCTAAAGTTTTTGTAGGTAAGAATATTCTACATATTCAAGTTTTTGACAAACACAACGACCGCACTATCTACAATATGATTTACCGTGATGGTAAGCGAGGGAGTTATTATGTAAAGCGATTTAATGTAACCAGTATTACCCGCGACAAGGAATACGATCTGACAAAGGGCACAGAAGACACTAAAGTTATTTACTTCACTGCAAACCCCAATGGTGAGGCGGAAATTATCAAAGTAAACCTCAGGCCTAAACAGAGACTTAAAAAACTTACTTTCGATTTTGAGTTTAGTGAACTTGCCATCAAGGGAAGAAATGCCAAAGGCAACATACTTACTAAACACAGCATTAAAAACATATTGCAAAAAGAAGAGGGCGTTTCTACTTTAGGTGCAATCGATATTTGGTATGACGACACCATACGGCGCATTAATACTGACGAAAGAGGTTCATATTTAGGTGCTTTTAAAGGTGAAGACAAGATTCTGACAATAATGTCAACGGCCGAGTTTAAATTAAGTGGCTTTGATTTGTCGACACATTTTGATGATGATCTGGCACATATTGAAAAGCACAATCCCAAGAGGATAGTCACAGTCATTTACTATGATGGTGAATTGAAAAAACATTATGTAAAGAGGTTTGATATTCCTGAACAAACCCAGGCAAACAGGAAGTTCTTCTTTAGCGGAGAGCACAAAGGATCAAAACTTGAGTTATACACTCTCGATTACCTACCAGTAGTTCAAATCGACATTAAGTCGAAAACAGGTGATGCTGTCGAGACCGAGGTGATTCCATTGGCAGATTTCATTGGAGTAAAAGGCTACAAGGCCAAAGGAAAAAGACTTTCAAACAAGGATATTAAGAAACTTAAATTCCTAGAACCTTTACCATATGAAGAGACTGAGGTGGAAATGGAAGAGGAAAAAGAGGAAATAAGGGAAATAGAGGAGATAAAGGAAATTGAAGAAATCAATGACGAAGAGGTTATTGTTAACGATATTCCTAAAGATGTTAAAGTTGAAGAAGTAAAAACAGAAATCAAGCCAGATAGAAGTATTCCCGACGAAGATAATACACAAGATAAGCCTGAAGTTGACCCGGATGACGACAGTCAAATGGAATTAGACTTTTAGTTATCCTGGGGCTGATTTTTATTTATTTTAATTTGTAACCCCCTCCCTGCCAGAGCAATGTCGTTATTAAGGATTTTGGCCATTAATAATTAGTCTCCCATCTCCTAACTCTTGTTTCTTTTATCTTTTTTCTTGACTCTTGTTTCTTTTCCCTTATTTCATTTCTCATGTTAATCGCACACTCATTCTTACTATTTTTATGGAATAATGGAAATTACTTAAGGTTAATAAACAACCCATGCTATTCAACAAAAAAAAATCTGGCAAGAATTACAAATTCAATAATTTACAGGTGTATGCCTGGGACCGAACCGTAGGCGGAAAAAAGAAATACAGAAGGCTTTTTGAAAGAGCAGAACTAAATTATTTGAGTGCTGAGTTTTCAATTTATAACAAGCAATTTGACGAAAGTGATTGGGAACTTGAGATTCAACTGATAGCCAATAAAATAGGAAAGGAAAAAAAGCCTTCAAGAATTTGTGAGAAAACCGATACTGTAACCGTGAGCAAAGAAGATAATATTTTCAAATATTCTTATGGTTGGGGAAATGACGAAAGAGGTAAATTTTGGAAAAAAGGAACTTATGAATGGGAACTGTTCCTGAATGGTGAACTAATTTCCAGTACCAAATTTTACATTGAAGATGAAGGAATATTCACTTCTGATGGAGTCAAATATTTAAACGTTCTTTCATTAAATACCTACGAGGCACCTCAGGGCGATATTGACATAAATGACAGAGTCTTTCTAAAATCGTTTGATGTTAAAACTACTCGTTACATAATGGGTGAATTAAGATTTATAAATTTTGTTCCCCACGATTGGCATTGCGAACTATTCTTTAATGTTTACGATGACACTGGAATGCATATTGGAACCAGTAAGTCATTTTTTCTTGTAACACCAGATGCTGGCACAGGCGAGGCTTTTACAACAGAAGCCGGATGGGGAAGTGAGGATGTGGGAACTTGGGTTGAGGATAATTACACAATGGAAATTGTTTTTATGGATACAGTAATTGCCGTAATTCCTTTCTCCATTGGCGAAAATGATGTTGAACGAATAAGTGAATACGAGGCCTTATTAAATGAAGATGTTGAAAGTATTTACAACGATACCGTTGAAATAAAGGAAGCAAATGCTTCACAAAAAGATGAACCTGAAGAAACTTCAGAGACTAAAACAACAACAGAAAAAGAAGAGTCTGAGGATGAGGTGGAAGTTTTAATCGACGACAGGCCAATTGAAGAAATCCTTGCTGAATTAGATGGACTAATTGGACTTGAGAATATTAAAAAGAAAGTCAGGGAATACATCGACTATGTTAGTTTTCTTCAGTTCAGAGAAGAATCGGGAATAAAAGAGGAAGAAGAAGTTGTCCTTCATAGTGTGTTCACAGGAAACCCGGGAACTGGTAAAACTACAGTTGTTAAACTACTTGGTAAAATCTACCAATCAATGGGTTTATTGTCGAAAGGTCATGTGCATACGGTAGAGGCTAATGATTTAATAGCAGGTTACATACGACAGACAGGTAAGGATACAAAAAAGGCAATAGAGAAAGCCAGAGGTGGAATATTATTTATTGATGAGGCATATATGCTTTACAAGGAAGGTACAAGTAGCGATTTTGGACCTGAGGCCATTGCAGCACTAATAACTGAAATGAGTGACGGAAAAGGAGATATTGCAATAATGGTCGCAGGATATCCCAAGGAAATGGAAAGTTTTCTAGGTTCAAACCCAGGCTTAAAATCACGATTTAGAAATTATTTCCATTTTAACGATTACACCCCCGACGAACTTCTGCAGATTTCTGAATTTGGTGCTAAAAAGAAAGGAGTTAAGATCTCAAAAAGTGCTGCCACACAATTAAAGAAGATACTTACTGAGGCATTCAGAAAAAGAGATAGAACCTTTGGAAATGCACGTTTTGCACATGCTCTAATAGATGAGGCTAAAATGAATATGGGTATCAGGATAATGAAAGACCCTGAACTGGAAAAACTTACAAAAGCACAACTTTCAACACTTAAGGATACTGATATTGAAGATATTAGCAATCCAAGTGAAGTAAAGCCATTAAACCTTGGTATTGATGAAAACTTGCTAAAGGAAGCCCTCGAAGAACTAAACGAACTAACCGGACTTTCTACAATTAAACAAGAAGTAAGGGAGTTAATAAAACTGAGTAGATATTACAAAGAAAACAACAGAGATATCCTAAAAGCATTTTCAATGCATAGCGTATTTACGGGTAATCCTGGAACTGGCAAAACCACTGTAGCAAGAATAATTGCTAAGGTTTACAAAGCCTTAGGAATGCTGGAACGAGGGCATTTAATAGATGCTGATGGTGGTGATCTGGTGGCGGGCTATGTTGGTCAAACATCTGGAAAAACAAAAGAACTCATTGCTCAAGCCATGGGAGGCATTTTATTTATTGACGAAGCCTACGCCATCACAGAGGGAAGTAATACTGGTTTTGGCAAAAAGGCAATAGCAGCATTAATAAAAGAAATGGAAGATCATCGTAGTGAGGTCGGAATTATCGTTGCTGGCTACACCAAAAACATGGCCGACTTCCTTGAATCAAACCCAGGGCTAAAATCACGTTTTGATCAAAATTTTCATTTCAACGATTTTAGTGTAGATGAACTTTGGGAAATTGCAGTAAATATGTATGATAACAAAGGGCTGCAAGTCGATGCTAAAGCAGAAAAACATATCAAAGTATACATTTCATTTCTCTATGATAATCGAGATCGTTTCTTTGGAAATGCACGATCAATAAGGAAGATTGTTGAAAAATCGAGCAGGAACCAAGAGTTACGCATGGCTGATATGAGCAAAAAGCAGAGAACAAAAAAAATGATGGCAACACTTAGCATTGCAGATGTTAAAGAGTTTGTTCCCAATGATGAAAAAATATTAAAAAGACAACCACTTGGTTTTAAGTTTTGAGTGAAGAGTTTAGAATGTTGAGTTTTAGGTAAGACAAATCTATTTAATAATGAAACTGATTTATTTTTCTATTTCGGTGTTATTTATACTGACAATTACTTCATCATGCAGTTATTTTAAAAGAAGTAGTGATACAAAAGTAATTTACACGGTAAAAACAAACTCATTAAATGTAAGGCAAAAACCAAGCATTGCCTCCAAAGTGGTAGGTAAGGTTCACAAGGGAGATACAATTATTCCTGCCAAAGGCCTTAACTTAGAATGGGTTTCAGTAAATCAAAATGGGATAAAAGGTTTTGTGAATTATCGCTACCTAAAAAGCCACCGTATTCCAAACATGGCTAGAGTTTCGAATATGCAACTTGGTAAAATTGAAACAATAATACGCGACTACCTTAATGTTTATGTAAATTGGAGGACAGGAAAGTTTTGGTTAATCTTGCTCGGCCTAATTGGAGCCTCCTATCTGTTCACTTATCTTGGAAAAAAATTAGAAGACAATTTGTATTATAATTTCGATGTAGGCGAAGCCAACTACAACAAACTAGCATATCACAGTGCATTAATCGGAGGACTTTTCTCTGTAGTTTATATGTACTCTCGCGAAGCTGTTTTACAGGCCATGTTTGTCACTAAATTCTCGTGGATTCCTACTGGAAATGAATGGCTTGATTGGTATTTGTGGGGTGTCTCACTAGTAGCCATTTTAGGCATATTAATTATCTGGATTAGGACTTTCATCAACTACGGGTTTTTCCTTGGGATTATTGTAATTGCATACTATTCTTTCACTGCCATAATTACGTTCAATGCCGGAATATTTGGAGGAATATTTGCAGTTCTCTTTGCAGGATTCTGGATAGTAACTTCCATAGCAGAAGGTTTTTCATTTGGTGGTGGCAATATTAGTATTCCAAGCCCAACATCCAGCGGGCCAAAGAAAATATCTAATGCAGAATACATGGATAATTTTTACCGACAAAAAGAGCGTGATGAACTTGATGAAAGAAGACGAATTCAATCGGAGATTGATAGTCTTTAAACAAAGTACAAAAATAGAACTACAACAGAATAAATAAAAAGAAATATCTTTGCTAGTATAAACTATGACTATGAATGATGATATTAGATGGAAACAGCGTTTTTCAAATTACCGCAAAGCATTCATTAGTTTGGAAAAGGCTGTAAGATTATCAAGAGAAAGAGAATTGAGTGATCTTGAAGAGCAAGGCTTAATCCAGTCTTTCGAGTATACTCATGAACTGGCTTGGAACGTAATGAAGGATTATTTTGAATATCAAGGAAACACTGAAATAACTGGATCACGAGATGCAATACGTGAAGCTTTCAACAAAGGATTGATTGATAATGGTGATGATTGGATGGATACAATTAAAAGTAGAAACAGAGCCTCACACACGTACAATATAGAAATAGCAAATGAAATTTCAAATAGGATTAAAAACAAATATCTTGAGCTATTTTTTATTTTTGAAGAGAAAATGAAACAACTCTCACAAAACAGATAATAAATTGAAATTCGGAATTGAGCAAAATACTATTGATGCAATAAATAACTGTTTAGAATCAAATACTAGGATTACAGAGGCTATTATTTATGGCTCTCGTGCCATAGGGAATTTCAAAGCAGGTTCAGATATTGACCTGACACTCAAAGGTAAAGACCTGGATCTAACAGACATAAACAAAATTGAGAACCAAATAGATGATTTGTTACTACCTTATAAATTTGATATTTCTATTATGAAGCAAATCAACAATAACGATTTACTTGATCATATCAATAGAATAGGAATTATATTTTATTCCAGAGCTGAGGAATAAGTGTCTTGGTTAAGATGTAACAAAACCTATTGCAAAACCATCTTTTGTATTTTAGTGTGTTTTCCTGCCTCTAATTTAACAAAATAAGTACCTGAAGTTAAGCGTATTCCAGACTGGTTATTAGCATTCCAGTTTTTTGTTTGTGTACCAGCAGGCATTTGCTCATTAATCAAACTAACTACCTTATTACCCTTAAGGTCATAAATATCCAAAGTAACAAATCCGCTTTCAGCAATACTAAAACTAATAATTGTTTCATCTCTGAAAGGATTAGGATAGTTATTTAATTGAATATTTGAATCATCAGTATTTACAATATTATCCTCTATTCCAACAATAGTTGTGAGATCAAGTTTGTACATTGAGCGTGCATGTGTTCCCAAAACCAGAAAATGATCAACAGCATGAATTTTCATGTCATAAATAGTAACCAATGGAAGTTCTTCATCAAGATACTCCCAGGTTTCACCAAGATTACTGCTGTAATATGCACCCAAATCTGTCCCAACAAATAAAAACTTATTGTCTGTAGGATCCACTACACAAGCATTAATTGGTGCATCAGGCAAGTTACTGCTAATATCTTCCCAGGTTTCACCAGCATCAGTGGTTCTGAAAATATGCGGTTCCGGATCTGCCCATTTTAAGCCTGTGAATGTAACATAAGCAGTATTTTCCTCCAAAGGATCTGGCACCACTCGGCTAACCCAACGATGAGGCATGGTAGAAGAAACATCTGTCCATGTGAATCCGTTATTTGTGCTCACCCAAACACGTGAGTCGGAAGTTCCTGCCCAGATGATATTTGAATTTTGTGGTGAGACAGCAATTGTTGAAATAGTACCACGACGAGTTCCAGTTAATCCCTCTGTGAGGTCAGGACTAATTGAACTCCAAAAATTAGCGCCGTTAGTTGTACGATAAACGTGATTAGTTCCATAATAAAGAGTGTTAGGATCTTTAGGGTCCATTGCTACCGGTGTTGACCAGTTTCTTGGTTCATCAAAATCAATACCATTTAAGGCCCAATCAAAACTATTTCCTCCATTTGTGGATTTCCCTAGGTTTCCATTCTGCGATTCAGCAAAAATTATGTTAGGGTTAGTGTAGTCAACAATAGTGTAGAAACCATCGCCGCCGTAAATTCTATCCCAATCATTAAGTTCTCCTGTCAAGGTACGTAGTGTTCCATTATCTTGTGTTCCACCATACAAACGTTCCGGATTATTTCTATCCAAACCAATTTCATAAAACTGAGTAATAGGTAGTTCAGCAACTTTAGTGAAGTTAACACCACCATCAGTAGAAATGTTCATTCCTCCATCATTACCACTAATAATGTAGTCGTGGTTAATAGGATTAATTGCCAAAGCATGTTGGTCAACATGAAAGTCCCATGGACCACCATCATAACCATAAATAATGGGCCAGGTATCGCCACCATTTGTGGAACGCATATATGCCACATCCATTGCAAAAACAATATCAGGATTAGTAGGATGAACTCTTACTTGTCCAAAATACCAACTAAAACTACTTGTTCCATCAGATATCTCATTATCAGGATCTGCATCCGTCCATGTGGCACCAAAATCAGTTGATTTAAAAAGTCCTAAATAATATGATCCACTTGTGTACATAGTGTAAACTACATCAGGTTGTGTTTCGCAAAGCGCCAAACCAATTCTTCCAACATTCTGTGCTTGAGGATCTGGCAAACCAGCGGATGCTTCAATATATTCCCAACTATCTCCTCCATCAAGACTTTTGTACAAGCCACTTGTTGGTCCGTACAAATGACTACCGTTTGGACGACGAACTCTTTCCCACATAGCTGCAATAAGCCTATTGGGATTTATTGGATCAATAATAATATCAATGGCACCAGTGGAATCGGAAACGAATAAAACATTTTCCCAACTATTTCCTCCGTCATCACTGCGATAAACTCCTCTTTCTGGATTTGTTGTAAAATAAGAACCTTGAGCAGCCACAAAAATTCTGTTACTGTTTGAAGGATCAACCACTACCCTACCAATTGAGACAGTATTTTCCAAACCTAACAACTGCCATGTATCTCCAGCATTTGTTGATTTGTAAATTCCACCACCTGGAAAATTATTATGTCCTCCATTGGCTTCACCGGTTCCAACATAAATTATATCAGGATTATTAGGATCAATACCAATATCGCCCACATTTAGATTAGCCTGATCATCGAAAACAGGAAACCATGTTTCACCCATATCTGTTGATTTAAATACTCCGCCGGTTGCTGCTCCGGCATAAACAATATTAGGATCAGCAGGATTAAACTCAATATCTGAGATGCGTCCTCCAACATTTGTTGGACCTGCAAATTCTATTTGTTCAGCCCCTCTGTTGAGTGCCTTTGCTTTCATTTTTTGCGCCTTTTTTATTTCCTTGCGATAATATTCAGCATCGGCTTTGTAGTATGGATAGGTTCTTCGTTCCCATGCCCATTCAGAGGGCCTTTGGTCCGGACCTGATTCTACTACGGATATTCCCGAATCTGCAATATCATTCTGAAGAATATCAGGTGAGTCAAAAATCAAATTTATTGTAAGAAATGTGAAGGTTAAAACTAGAGTTAATGACAAGATTATTCTCAAGCGGTTCTGCATTTTCTTTCTCATTTTATTTTTTGGTTGGTGAAATTGTAATTTAATAGACAATAATAATTTTTTTCGGTTGCTTGTAATTCTTAATGTTCTGCAAATATAGTTTTAATACAGTATTAGTATTCGAGCGAGGACGCTCAAATCGGGACCTGATTCAATCGTCCACGATTGAATTTTCTCTACGAATTAAGTTCGTCTATTAAATCTGAATCAACTTTTGCCTTTGTATCCTCTCCTAAGGCTTCATAAACATCTTTTCTTGTGTAAAGAGCTAACTCAAACATCCTATCCATTTCAAGAACCCTATTGCAATCCACAAGAGCCTTTTTGTATTTACCAAGTTTCACCAGTGCATCTGCTCTTCCTGTAAGGAACATTTTGTTGTCCGGCTCAAGTTTTACAGAAATATCCATATCAATCAAGGCTTTACGGGCACTACCATATTGTAACAGTAAATCGCCACGGCAGTGATAGAAAAATGCTTCTTTGTCATCCATTTCTATGGCTTTGTTTAGGTCAGTTAATGCCCATTTTGTTTTACCATTGTACATATGGGCATTCCCCCGAGTACAATACGACCAGGCATCATCAGGATCTAGTTTTAATAGTGCTGTTGCACGTTTTATTACTTCATCGTGACTGGGTTTTTCCTTTGCAATTGATATGATATTATTCTCCTCCAAAAACACCTGAAATGAAGGCTTCACATCATCCGGAAGAAGAGCCGGGAAACCATCACTCTCAATGTAATATCCTAAAAAACTATTAAAATCAGCAGCAATCTTTACACATTTGTATTCACCTGATTCTTCATAACTTGCAAAAATGGGAGATTCGTCAGTGAAGCCCTTATTGGAAACCATGAAAAGTAATTCCTGTTCAGGTGTTTTGCAAAATGGAATAATTGGGTAGGTTCTGACATCCTCTTCCTCCAGGAGCCAATCATCAAGTCTTAAACTGGTGTATCTATCGATAACTTCTTCCAGACTAAAAAGCATAAAACTGTCTCTGCTTGGATGTTCTGGCTCAAATTCTGTCATATCCACATAAGATGTAGACTTCCATCTTGTAATCATTCCTCCGTTAAATCTTTCTAAAAACTCTTTGTATGATTCCGGCAAAACTATGCCATAGGCCTTTTCAAAAGTTTCTAACTCATCCAACTCCAAGCGAGCATTGAAATTATACTTTTCAGTTCCCTGAAGAACATTCTTTTCGAGTTTTTTTAAGTTTGAGAATGTGATTGGCATTATTACTATTTTTCAACGAGATTAAAACTTAATTACAAAGATAAAAAACCATATTATATTCTGATTGAAAAACTGACATCATAAAACAAATTAAGAAGCCATTAGAAAGAGTTGCAGTTTGCCGGGTTTATTATATTTGTTTTTATAATATTTACATATGGAGAAATACTCTTTACCATGTTTTATTAGAGACAAATGGCAAATATATTATCACATTCAACAAAAAACATTTCTCATAGCATTAGCAATGGCTGGACAAGTGTATTGTATTCCACTTTACTGATTTCCGGATCACATATGGCAAAAACTCAGTGGGAGAAACTTTTTATGATTTGGATGGCAGAGCACGATCAAAATCATATTGGAGGTGGTATGGTTGGTATTGATTTTGACAATATCTTTTGGTCAACTCTGGAGTTTGAGAAACAGAAAGAATTTGTTGTGGCAATTGCTCAAAATGCAATTGATGAAAAATCCTGGACAAAACTTGATTACGAAACTGATGGAGAAACATTAACAGGACTTCTTAATCTGTGGATGGCTGTGTTTTCAAATGCACAAATTGCGGATATTGTCCCCAGGAATGACTTCAATTGGTACAACAAACCTAATTCATCTGAAATAAATATGAAATGCCACATTCATAATATTTTCTTAAACCAATTGGGAAATACTGAAAAGGATTGTTGCTATTTATGCCATAATCCCACATAAGTTTTTTAGACGCTGATTAATACAGATTATTTATGATAAAACACTAAATAATTTCTCTGCATACTATTCCATCATATTTTCAAAAATACCATCCATCATTTTCTTAACATCCAGTACATCCTCACTTTCCTCCCCTCTCGATTCAATAAACAATTCCAGAGCAATTTGCAGATGGGATAATGCAATATCTTTTTGTCCTAAACTATTATATATTTCCCCCATTGTACTATTACAACTGGCAATTAAATAGATATCACTTTTTAGTTTACGGTATATTTCTACTGAATCTTCCAAATGCTCCAGTGCCAACACATCCTGCTTTTCAGCATAGTAAGCCAGACCCAATAAATTACTGCAAAGAGCAACTTTTTCATTCATATTTCCAATACTACTTTTATAAATAGTAAGGGCTTCCTTATAATTTTCAATTGTCAGTTTCGCACGCCGATGATTAAAGTATGATTGTCCTAATTCCAGCAGATAATCTGCTTCAATTTCATGATTTTTACCATGTTTTTCTATTTGTACTTTAATCTCTTTCTTTAACTTATCTACTTCATCTTCACCAAACTCACCCTCAAACGATTCAAATTCAGAAATTCTATCAGATGGTGATTTTGGATAAACCGGTATTATTATTTCTTCAACTTTTATTTGAGGTGGAGAAGAAGCCTTTTGTTGGGTTTTATTTGATGTTTTGGGGTTTAATTTGTCCGACATAAAGATACAAATTTTTATATAATTATTCAGCAGAATATTTAAAACTATACCACTTCAGTTCATTAGCATTCCATTTTACTTTATCATCTTCTATTTCTGCCACCAGGGGAATAGTCCATATCCGTGGAGAGCGCTCCTGACACCATAGGGCACCTTCGAATTTATTATCAGTCACCTCCTCCAACTCAATGGAATTAAAAGTTATTGGAATTCCTTGTTTTCTGTTTACTTCATTAATAATCTCCTCCAAAAGAGTCCTTTTAAATTTTATCAAATTTGAAGCCAGCATTATTTTATTTTTTCGACGCTGATCGCGCTGATTTGTTAAGATTCTGTTTGACTTATTCCTTTATTATGGGGATGTTGCGGAATTGTACTTTAATTCCAGGGGTACCTCCCCACCCCTCCTGACCAATCAATTGCAATAAAGTGATTTTTGTTGAATTTTTTGGACTAATCCCTTCATTATCAAAATAAAGTTCAATATTTATTGATGTTCCTGCAATTATTGTTTTGGTGCAATCATGAACCCAATTATCACACAATTTATTTGCATATTTAATCGTCTTTAAATAATATTCGTTTCCAAAATTATCGTAAATAATAGAATTCTCACGCTCAAAACCCCAAAGCCTAAATTCAGCATCATTTTCTCCAGGATTGCTAAGTTTAATCTTACAAGTAACTCTTTCTCCGTCAGCACGTATTTCCAAAAGTTCATATTTAAAACTTCCCCTTGTCACAACCTGATTTTTCACAGCAGCAGGTTTGGCAGTTTTTTCTGCTCCACCTGTGCCTGATGTTGTTGCGCCTGCAACTGTAGCTGTTGCTATGCTTTGCGAAAGCAGTATTTTAACCTTATCATTTTTTGGAATTTCCACAGAAGCCACAGAAAACAACTTGCCCGATTCGGCGGAAATAAGGCGGGCATTTACTTTTACACTTGTGCCCAAATCGGTAATCGTTCCCGAAGCAATGGCATCTACTCCAAGCAC
>Ga0164315_10001365_pt1 | contig 18341 bp, 11 predicted proteins | sample GuaBasSedimGuay6_FD_113737 | JGI IMG/M metagenome (GOLD analysis project Ga0164315, IMG submission 113737) | Subseafloor sediment microbial communities from Guaymas Basin, Gulf of California, Mexico - Guay6, Core 4569-2, 0-3 cm | ecosystem: Environmental > Aquatic > Marine > Hydrothermal vents...
AGATCACCCGCACCCGACTTCGCCCCTTCAGACCCCGGGCCTACCAACTCTATCTGGGAGCGGTTCACACCCTCTACAATACCGCCCGAATTCTCAGACTGTTCCTCCGGCATGGCCGCTCAGCCAGAACCCAGATCCGGGCAATCATCCGAGGCCACCTCGGCGCACTCAGCGAGGTCATACGGGGAGACTGAGGATCTCTCCAATGGCGGCCAAAGGGGGCCGCTCGTCAGCCGCTATTGCCCAACCCATGCATCAGTATCGCCCGTCTCGAAGCCGTCGGCGAACAGCGGGGGCGTGACGTCGGGCACGTGCATGACGATGCAATGGACGGCGCCGGACCATGTGATGACAACCGAGCAGTCGACCGGCACGATCTGCCGATCTGGATAGATCGTCTCGAAGGTTGCCAATGCCTCAGCGTCCTCATCGGCGAATCCCGCATTGGCGTTGGCGAACTGACACGCGAGTACGACCTCGTTGAGGATGACCGAGTTGGTATAGGTGTAATGATAGCCGGAACGCCACCCCGGAGTACGATGGACCGTATAGCCCCGCCCTTCCAGCAGGGTCACCGCATCTTCGGTCACCGCATGGACCTCTGTATCACCCACCGGGTACTCGCCGATGATCACTTCACGGTCAGCCACCGGCAGCATCCACATGTCGATGTGTTGTGTCGAGTCGTACCACGAAGGGAACGGCGGCAGAATCGTCAGATCCAGACCCTGGTAATCCATGTAGAGATCCTCGACATCCTGGGCGGTGAGCCCCGAGTTCTCGTTGAGAATCAGCTCGGTCATAAAGGCCTCGCCGTCCGAGAAGAGGTGGAAATTGCCACCACCATGCACCAGCGGAATGTCGTATTGCGGCTCGGACCAGAGTGGCGCCAGGAAGTCCGAAAAGGCGTTGTCGTCGGGCCGGGAACTCCGGTTGTAGGTGTGGTCGATGATGGTCCTCGTTCCGTTTTCCGAGACGAAACGCGGACCGTAGTCCCGGATCCACACGCTGTCGGCATCATAGATAATGAACTCGACCTGATCCATGTTGGCACCGGCGCCGGACAGATCCGCCGTCGCCGAAGCCTGCTGGCCCGCGCTCCATACCAGAACCCAAACGGTGGCATCGGTCCCCGTCGTCACCGCTACAGTCATCTGGATCAGCAACGGCTCAAATGAACCCCACCTGATCAACATGCCGTCATTCCATTCGTACTCCGCCGGGGTTCTCACAGTGCCGGAGGGCGCTTCGCGGGACAGGAACTTCGACCAGTCGAGAATGGGAACTGTTTCTCCCGGAGCCAGGCCCCGCGGCAGAGGATTCGGATCGTCGTCAACGATCGAATCCAAATACTCCTGAGGCACCCTCTTGGCCTCGTCGGCCCCAAGCAATCCCGGGAGCAGGCACCCGATAACCACAACAATGACCCAACGATTCATGCACGCCTCCAAACGACCGATAGATTACCGTAGAACGACTGGGATTCGGGGATTAAAGCTCACACAACCTGACACCGGTTCCTACCTCAACCCGCACTTCTCACCGGTTTTCGTTGCGAGACGCTCGAGACGCCGTGCCATGCTGGGTTTTTCGGGGCTCGCCCGACGCAGACATACTTGCGGTACGTCGAGGAGGGCGAGTTGCGAAAAGCACGGCAGGGGATGGTGTATCGGGCGTCGTAGTAGATCACTGGTGAGAAGTGCGGGTTAACCACTCCACCATCTGCCCGCTGACTGCGGGACTGCTCAGCAAATCCAGGTGATTGGTGCGATAGACGATCAACTGCGACTCATCCGAAAAAACCAGAATTCTTCGCGGATCTTTGTGGTGGCCCAGCGCGCTGTTGAGCGGCACCAGGCCGTCACCAATCAGTCGATCCGCGAGTGGTGAACGCTTGGCGGCCGTGGTTGCCGCCACCGTGAAGCAGTCAACACCCTCGGGCAAGGGCACTATCTGGCGGCTATCAGGTCTCCGCTGAAAACGAATGTGACCTTGCCAGTCCTCGTCCACAACATGGCCGTATCGAAGGTCGGTAATACCTGGACTCCGTAGTTGACCGAGTCTTGCGAAGGGCGCAGAGTAGGGCGTGCTGCCCAAGATGACATCCACCCAGTTACCGGCCCGCTCGAGCGGGGCGCCATGATGCGGGGTCCCCAGAAATACGATCTTCTTCAGGAACGTCGGCCAGGCCAAGCCCTCCTGAGTGGCGTAGTGGTACGCGCTGCGGGTCAACAAACCCCCCATAGAGTGGGCCACCACGGTCAGTTCTTCAATCGGCACCGGCCAGAAGGTAACAAGTTGCTGCAACTGTGCCGACAGTTCGCGTCCATTCTGGGACGTATGCAACCCGGAGTTGTAGCGCAGGTAGACGGGGGTGTAGCCCAGTGTCGATTCCAGATGTTGGCCGTGGTCGAACCAATCGCCTTCGCCCTGCACGCGCCACTGAAGGTGGTTCATGCACAGACCATGAATCAGCAGCAGCACCTTGCCCGTGACCTCAGGCATCGGCGGCGGAGCTTGCCGGCTCAGCTTCATGCCTCGAAAACGCACGGTCATGGGGGTCACGAACGGGCTGTCGTCGGCGGCAAGACGATCCCCCATCACACCGTTGAGGGCCGCAAGCATTCGTTCACGTTCGGGGGTTGTGGCCTTGTCTTTTTCAACTGATTCAAGAAACGGTTGCAGCCTGGCCAGTACTGTGTCCACGCCTTTTCCCACCAGCCGCGTGCCACCATGCACACTCTTGTAGACCAGCCCTGTGATACCGCGGGTCTGGTCCGGTTCCTTGCCGCCGCTAATGCCCATCGTGCTCCTCACGGACTGGTGGACACCTTCGGCAATTCGGGTGACGCCCGCGGTGGCCTGCGTTGCCATGTGAACTGCGCCCCGGATATCTGTGGTGCGCAAATGCTTGAGGGGATTCTTGGACTGTGGTGCCCTGGGATCCATCAATCTGTCAATTCGCGCCTCGTCATCAAGGTCGATCCCGAAGTGGGTCTTCAGCAGCCTTCTGAACTCTTCCTGATCCGAAACCTCCAGCTCCTCGCGCCGCCCTTCGGCAGTCATGATCAGGCGGCTATTCGACAGCGTCGTTCTCCCTTCGGGCGTCGCCAGTGAGCAGATGGTCTTGGTTGTGAACGTGGACTCCGGAGAGGTCTGATGATATCGGCACATGGCGGTAAATTCCGCAAGTCGACGGGGAATAGGCGAAAAGACATATAACGGCTGCCAATCGGATTCCCTTCGCCGTTGGAGGACCCTCTCGGAATCCTGGCCCATCAAACGGTATGAACTGCCATGCAGCGCATACTCGTCTCCACTTTCGAGTCGAAGCGGCTCCAGAAAAGAGTCCCCGAATCCAACGTCAGCAACGTAGGTCTCCCCCATCTCAACCAGCAGAACCAGATGGTCGAACTCCGCACCTCGTTGAGCGCCGTCAAATACTCGCGCCGACACCATTTCGACATCAAAGCCGATCTGCTCGAGCAGCCACCCGAACAGTCCGTTGAGTTCGTAGCAGAAACCACCTCGCCGACGACCGACGATCTTGTCGTAGAACGATTGGAGAGAGAGCGTGATGGGCTTGCCCAGTGGGATGTCGAGATTTTCAAATGGGACTGCAAACATATGCGCTCGGTGGAGCTGCCTGAGGGTCTCAGGCGAAGGCTCGCACGATCCTCGGTACCCAATTCGCTCGAGGTACGGGCCTATCTCCACGGCATCGGTCCAGATGGCCACATCGTCTCGCCACCCACAACCCGAGGTATCGGCGAACTGTGCTGCGTTTGAGTGTTATGGATCATGAAAGGGCCTCTCCTGTGATCGTACCATGTGGAATCTCCACATTTCGCCCATCTCGTGGATAATAGGCCCATGGCCAATCAGGATCACCTCGCGCACCTCCGGTCAGGCGACTGGAACGCCTGGCGGCAGGAACATCCAACCCTGGCGCCCGATCTGATCGACGCACCTCTGTCCGGGGAGGACCTCCGCGGCCTCAATTTCGAAAAGGCCCATCTGCGAGGGGTGGATTTTTCCGGCGCCAACCTGAGCGGCGCCAATCTCAGTCGCGCCTCGATGGAAGGCGCTCGATTTGAAGGGGCCTCGCTCGCCGGTACAATCCTTAACCACGTACACCTGGATTTCCTTGAGCTCTCGGGTCTTGACCTCTCCGGGGCTTCATTTGTCGGCGCCTCGTTCCGGGGCGTCATACTTACCCAGACTAATCTCAGCAATACAGTCCTGGACCGGGCTCAGTTGGAGAGCGCCATTCTGGACGGCGCCGACCTCTCCAACGCCAGCCTTGTGGGCGCCTCTCTCCGAGGCGCACGTTTTGACCAGACGACCATGAAGGGAATCAAGGCGTCGTCATCGACGCTCGAGGGCGTCGAGTTGATCAACCTCAATCTCGAGGGTGCCATTTTTTCAGGCGCCCAGGCCGATTCGGCTCAGTTTCGTGGATGCAACCTGAAGGGCGCCGATTTCCGGGGCACGGCACTTCGCGGCGCCAACTTTCACATGGCCGACTTGAGCAAAGCCATCTTTGACCAGGCTCAGTGCGAGGGCGCCAGCCTCTCCCACGCCGACCTTTCGCACGCTTCCCTGGTTGAGACAAACCTCACCCAAGCAGATCTCCGTCATTCAATCCTCGTGCATACGATCTTGGATGGCTGCACCCTGACCAGTGCACAGCTGGCGGAGCTCGACTTTCGGTCCCCCAAGATCAGTCGCCTCTCCTTCCGCGGCGCCAACCTCCGCAATGCGGTCTTTTCCAAGTGTCAGTTGCGAGGCTCAAACTTCCGGGAAGCACGGCTGGAAGATGCCGACTTCCGCCACGCAAATCTGGAGGGCGCCGATTTCCGTGACGCCAACGTCGGTGGAGCAACATTCAGGCATGCCACTCTCAAGAGCGCGAACCTGTCGGACGTGCAGGCTGGAGGCGTGGACCTGAGCGGAACCAATTTGATTCTGGCCACTGCTCGAGGCGCGAGTATGGTTGGGGCCGACCTCCGGTTCTCTGATGCCATCGGCATCGACCTCACCGGGGCGGACATCCGGTGGGCTGATCTCCGTAACGCCAATTTCACGAAGGCATCAATGACCACGGCTCGATTGTGGGGCGCCAAGATCCGAAAGACGACGCTCCCGGGGAATATGGCCCATTGGAGAATTATCCTGTTTTTCAGCAAGGTATTCTCTATCTTCAGCGGCAAGACCGAAAAACGCAGGGTGGCCAAGGATCGGCGCCGAGTCCAAGAGGTCGCCGAGTTGGTCAGGGAGCGGGAAGAAAACCGGCAGCGTCGGTCCCGGTAGCCCGAACCTCTCGCCAGTTTCAATGATTTGGCACGATGGTGACATCAATCCAAGGATTCCTGGGCGCGTACCTCCCGGCGTTCGTACACTCGTCAGACGAGGTCTGAGGTGATCGAATACATCGAACAGCAAGGGGAGAGGACAACGCATTCGGTGCGTATTCTGGACGTTTGCTTGGCGGTGGGGCCCTGGGCGACGGCCGCCACGATAGTCTTCGGCCTCTTCGCAGTCGCCTTCGCCGAGGAGCCCCCCAATGCCGACCTCGCCGGACGCCCGATCCTCCGGATCGAATACCAACGTTCGAACGTTTTCGACACCTCGGATCCAGCCACATCGTCCTGGCCATACCGTTGGGCCAATGCCCTTCACATCACCACCCGCGAGACCTTCATTCGCTCGATGATCCTGTTCTCGGAGGGCGATGTATGGGACCCGGCGGTCGCAGCGGAGAGCGCCCGAATCCTCCGGTCTTTGGATTTCCTCAACCCGGTCTTCATCGATGCCTCTCCCGAAGCCGAGGGGGTTATCGTCAGGATTCGGACCCACGACAAGTGGACCCTGCAGGTCGGGGCCAAGTTCGGCATCCAGGGTTCCAGGAAAGCCTACTCCGTCGAATTTGACGAGAAGAACTTCCTCGGCTGGGGACGCCGCATGATATTGGAATACCAGAAGGACCACGAACGGTCGACCTGGACCTACGTCTACTCCGATCCCAATCTCTTCGGGTCGCGTTGGCGGGGTCGACTGCTCTTTGCCAACGCTTCCGACGGGCACCGCGAGGAGCTCCTGGCCGAGCGACCCTTCTACGCCCTGGCAACCCCGAAAGCGTGGGGCGGAGAGTGGCTGCAATGGCGTCAGGTCGAATACCTGTACGGAGAGGGCGAACAGGTTGCCGGCGGGCGCCGCGATTTCCACTTCTTGAATCTGTGGTGGGGAACACGCATCCCCGCGCCCGAGAGAACCATCCGGCGCCTCAAACTGGCTTTCCACCAGGACGAGAGAGTCTTCAGTGATTGGGCGTGGGAGTCCTCCCCGACCCCGTTCCCCACCCCGGACGACGTCAAGATCAGCGGGCCACGGCTGGCCTTCGAACAGGTGGAGGACAGCTACCGGGTGCTGACCGGCTTTCGCGGCTTTTCTGCACAAGAGGACATCGCTTTCGGCTCCAGCCTCAAGGCAGGCGTGACCTTCTCCATGCCGGGCTTCGGAGGGGACATCCCACGACTGGTCTTCGACGGGGCCTGGGGCCACAGGACCCAGAAAGACGGTTGGCTCCTGATGGCAGATATCTGGGCATCGGGACGCCTGGACGACGGTTCCACTGCCAACGTCATTACAGGTTTCCAAGCTGCGGCCTCACAACTGGGTCCCCGCGGTTGGCAACTGCGTCTGAGGGTTGAAGACAGCAAGAACCTCGACCGGGAGAACCAGCTGACTCTGGGTGCAGACACCGGTCTCAGGGGTTGGGATCCCGACACCTTCGACGGCACCGGGCGGGCGGTTTTCAACCTTCAGTGGAGAACCCTGATCAAAGAAGACTTTCTCAACCTCTTTTCCGTCGGTATCGTTTTCTTTGGGGACGCGGGCAAAACCTGGGGCGCACGGTTCGGCCCCGATACCGACGGCATACGGTTCGATGCCGGCGCCGGTCTACTGGCCGATATGACCCATATCGGCATTTCCAACGTTTTGCGCCTGGATGTCGCCGTGCCGGACGACGGCAGCGGGGTCACCGTCATCGTCACGACGACGGCGTTGTTTTAGCGGGGAACAGGACGCCGGGCGTTTAAACTCTGCATCCTGAATCCCAACATTTTGAAAGACCCGGAAACCCTCCTATTTGTTCTCGAATAGGTGGACGTCCTGCTGCGGGAAGGGTATCGAGATCTTCTCGGCGTCAAACCGCATCTTGACCTCACGCGTGACATCCCAGTACACGTCCCAGTAGTCCTCAGTCTTGGCCCAGGGCCTCACTACGAAGTCCACCGAGGACTCGCCCAGGTTGTGGAGCTTGATCATCCTCTCCGGCTCATCGAGCACCATCGGGTGGGAATCCAGAATGTCATTCAGAACACCCTCGGCATGCGGAATGTCATCGCTGTAGGAGATCCCAAAAACCATGTCCACTCGCCGAATCTTCTGGGCTGTCACATTCTTGATCACATCACCCCAGATCTTGCTGTTCGGAACGACCAGGGTCTGGTGGTCCAACGTCAGAATCGTGGTCGCCACCAGACTCATGTCACTGACCGTGCCTGAGGCGCCGGCGGTCTCGACCAGGTCACCCACATCGTAGGGCCTGTAGAGCAGAATCATGACCCCGGCAGCGAAGTTACTCAACGTATCCTGCAGCGCAAAACCAACTATGAATCCAGCAACTCCGAGGCCGGCGAGCAGGGGGCCGACCTCAACACCAAACTGCGACAGCGCCACCAAGAATCCGAAAATCATTACCAGAGTCCCGGTGATCGAGACCGCTGTACGTTCAAGAAGATTGGAGACATCGAGGTGCGAGGCGGCGATGCCCTTTTTGACCAAACGGCGGGCAATCCTCGAGAGAACCTTGAACCCCAGCATGATCAAGAGGAAGAGTGCGATCTTTAAAAGAATCTGGGCGCCGTTGGTGGAAATCCAATCCACCAGTCGCTGCGCCCAATCGCGAGCGAGACCCGCCAACACCTTTCGGCTGAAGAGATTCGTCGTAATCTCACCAGTCACCTGGAACAGCTGCTGCTTGTACTGGGCCGTCTCCATTCCCAGGTCATCCATCAGTTGAATCGTGAGATCGAGGCTCTCGGTGAACCGTTCGAGCCGAGCATTTGCCGCCTGAAGCTCACCCTTCAGCTGAGCGTTCTCTGGGTCTGCCTGAATGCGCCGTTCAAGGCCGGCAGTCCATTCCTCACCCAGACTGATCCGCCCGGCCAGCAGTTCGGCCCGACCCCCGAAAGTGGTTTCGAGAAACTCCCTTTCACTCTCGATGTCGAGGCCGAGGGACTCCATTGCATCCTTCTGTTCAAGGGAGATCGCCAAGCCCTGATCAAGCCGCGTACTGATCGCGATCAATTGCTCGTCAAACTCGGCCTGCTCTTCCGGGGGGACCGCGTCACGCCGGTCCCTGATCTCTCCCAGGGCAGCGCTCAACCGATCGATGTAATCATGAATACGCGGCGACAAGGCTTGTAACAAACCGGCGATCCGCTGACGATCACCTGAAACATCCTCGCCATCTGATTCTCGTTCGAGGAGGTCATCAGCAGCCGCACACGTTGTTTCGGCCACCTCCAGGATCTTCTCTCGTGCACGGCTCTCGAGGATCGTGCGGTCCCCACCTGAGGCCGCCTCGATCTCGCCCTTCAATATCTCGATTTCCTGGAGCGTTTCCTCGATCAGCGTAAACCGATCATTCGACTCGGGCGCTGTGTCTCCTTGAGTGCCCGGGTTCGAATCCCGAGTTTCTTGTGCTTCGATAGTGAATAAGGCGCCACCGAAAAAGACGGCGACAGCCAGCATGCTGACGATTTTCGTGCGGTATGACTTCAATTTTCCCTCCCAGACCTGGATCCCATGAAAGCCTAACACTCCTTAGCACTCTGAAATCGATACCCAGCACCAGTCTCTCGACCCGTTACACTGCTTCGATCGACGAGAAGAAGCGCTCGGACTTCTTGAGACCGTGTAGAATCCTCCTAAGGCGCCGACGATGATTCGGCCCAATCAACAATGAAACGACTGATACCCCTTCTCTTCTTTCTGTCCGGAGCAACCGCGCTGATTGGGGAAGTTGTATGGATGCGAATGCTCGGCCTCGTGCTGGGCAATACGATCTGGGCCGCATCCGCCGCGGTCACAGTCTGGATGGTCGGCATGGCTCTTGGAGCGGCGATCGGAGCGCGCCTCGCACCGAGGATACGGCGCCATATCCTGGTGTACGGCCTCGCCGAAGGCGGTATCGGCGCCTACTACGCTGCGTCACCGGTGATCCTTGGCGGCCTCCTGGCTCTCGGTGCCCACCTGGGCGACGACATGGGCGCTTCCCTGTCCCTCGGCATCGCCCAACGTTTCGGCCTGGCGTTGATCGTTCTCCTTCCGCCAACCGTATTGATGGGCCTGACCCTGCCGCTCCTTGTCGAGCGCCTTCGGGGCGACCGACTGGCCGAGAGAACCGGCTTGCTCTACGGACTCAACACCCTCGGGGCCGCAGCTGGGGTCTTCTTCACCGCCTATTGGGCATTGCCAAATCTGGGAGAGCGTGGCGCCATGGCAATGGCTGCCGTCCTTTGCCTGCTGGTGATGGTGCTGTCGGTTGCCGCCGAACGTTCCATTGTGGCGACAAACCCGGAACGGCGAACTGAGGTCCTCGAGAGGCACGGAACCGCCGGTTTTTTCCTCGGCTTGGTTGCGCTGATGGGCGCCGCCGCTCTGGCTGCCGAGTTGGTCTGGGTTCGTATCCTGGTCCTCCACTTGGGATCCAGGGTCTATGCTTTCGCCATCCTTCTGGGGGTTTACCTGCTCGGCCTGGGTCTCGGCAGTCTTACCGTCAAGGCTCTGGCCCGAAGAATAACCAACCCCACGAGGGCCCTGGCTCTGACTCAGGCGGCAGCAGCCCTTGCATTGGTGGCACAGTTGGCAGTGCTCGGCCACACGTCCTCGATTCTGGCCGGACTGGCCTCCACCCTTAAGCTGAGCTATTCCTTCATCGGAGTGCAGTCAGCTTTCCTGCTGACTGTAGCCATTTTGTTTCTCCCAGTGACCGTACTCTTCGGGGCTTCATTTCCGTTGGCGGTCGCCGCGGACCCAAAACCACGATCACCAGGGCAACACGCCGGCGCTGTGGCAACGGCCAACACCCTCGGCGCGATCTTCGGCGCCGTCGGCGCACCCTTCCTACTGGTGCCTCTGATCGGGTGCCAACGCACCTTGTTGTTGCTTGCGGTCATCCACCTGTTCGTCGCGCTCGCCCTGTGGCGGACTCGGACGACCGCCCTGATCGCTTCAACCGTTTTGGTTGCGGCATTTCTTTTGGGAGTCCTGCTACCGCGAGATTGGATTCTCCGGAGGGCGGTGACCGACACTTCGGACACCGAGGTTCTCCTCGCCCTGGAGGAGGACATTGGTGCGACGGTCATCGTCAAGGAGTACGGCGACCCCAAGGACCGATGGCTCTCGCTGGAACTCAACGGCACCAACGTCGCAGGCTCCTCCCCTGCCCTGTTGAAGGTGCAACAACTGCAGGGCCACCTGCCTCTGCTTCAAGTTGATGACCCACGGGAAATCCTTCACGTCGGATTCGGCTCTGGGGGCACCTGTTGGGCGGTCTCCCACCATCCGGTTGAGCGTATCGACGTCGTTGAGATTTCGCCTCGCGTTCTGACGGCTTCGGACCACTGGTTCAGTTTCATCAATCACCACGTGCTGAGTGATGAACGTGTGCGGACAATCCTCAACGACGGCAGAAACTACCTGATGGCCACAGACAAAAAATACGATGCCATCCTGTCAGACTCGATCCATCCGGTCTTCGCCGGAAACGGAACGCTCTACACCCTGGAGTACTTCCAGATGTGCCGTGACCACCTCAAACCCGGTGGTGTCGCCTCGATGTGGCTGCCGGTCTATTCGCTGGACACCGAGAGCTTTCTGCGAATCCTCTCGGCCTTCCACCAGGTTTTCCCTCAGACGGTCGTCTGGTATGACCGCACAACCCCCAATGAATTCACCATCGTCACCGGAAAGGTGGAAGAGGGGCCGATCGCCATCGACTGGCAGAGGCTGGAAGACCCTGCCCTGGCCGAAAGCCTGGAGATCGGCGGAATTCGGTCCGCTGCAGATCTCGAGGCCGATCTCCTGCTCGGACCCTCAGAGGTTGCGGCCCTGGTAGCCGAAACAGAACCCCACATCGATGATCTGCCCTTCGTCGAATACATGGCCGGGCAGACCCTCGATCGCACCGGTACCTGGTATGACAACCTTGCGCTCCTCGCTGCCGTCAGAACCAGGAGCGATCCCTTCGCAGATGCTCCTTTCCCCTTCGAAGAAGCTGCAGCAACCAGAGACCAGGCCCTACAGGAGACACTGGAAAAAGTGCGATTACACGCCGTTTCGGGATTGTAACCACTGAAGGATGAGGGCAGAACCGAGAAATTAACTGCAATCCTGGCAACTATCGTCCTAAAACTTCACCCTTCACCCTTCACCCTTCATCCTTCCAACCTTTTCCAGATCTCGTCGAACCCCAGGTGGTGTTCGGCGAAGGCCTTGATCACCTGGGGATCGAACAATCCCTCCACATCCATCCTATCGTCCCCTTCGAGCAGGATCCTCCGGGTCGTTTCGTGGTTGAACTCCGGCTTATAGGGCCTGGGCGACCTCAGGGCATCGTAGATATCGGCAACTGCCACTATCCGCGCCGCCATGGGGATTTCGCGCCCCTTTCGACCGTGGGGATAGCCGTTTCCGTCCCATCGTTCGTGATGGTTGAGCGCGATCTCTGCCGCCATCTGAAGACGATCCGAGGCCGACAAGATGCGGTAGCCAAAGACCGGATGTCTGTTCATCTCGTCCCGTTCTTCGTCGTTCAAGGGACCCTTCTTGCGAAGGATTGCCATATCGATACTCATCTTGCCGACGTCGTGCAGCTGGGCCGAGTAGCGAATCTCGTCACAGAAGGCCGTCGGCATTCCAAGCACGTCTGCAAGAAAGAAAGAATACTCATTGACCCGCTCCACATGGCGCGCGGTATTCTCATCATGCACTTCCGCTGCCGAGGCGAGCAGGCCGATCGACAGCTGGAAAGCCTCTTCCGTCTGGTCCTTGAGGACGGCGATCTTCTCACGCTGCGCCTTGAGCTGGGCGTTTCGTTTCTTGAGCCTGACGTTCTGGGCCTCGATCTTCGCTGTCATTTCCGCCCGTTCAATCGCCGATCCAACGATGTGATTGAAGGGAACGATCAAGTCGGCCTGCTCGGCCTGGAACGACAGCGGCCCTTCCCCGTCCCGAGCCTTTCGGTTGATCAGCTGGACAACGCCGATCACCCGGCGGTCATGGTTCAGTAGAGGGAAAGACAGCATCGAGCGGCTGCAATAACCAAAATTGAGATCGAAGCTGGGATCAAATGTATAGGGAACATCGGCTGAAATCTCATACAGATCGTCAACAAAGACCGTCTCTCCGGTGATGGCTGTGAACCCGGCAATTGACGCCTGGTTGATCGGCACGATAATCTGCGCCGGTTCCAGCGGCACGACATCGTTCTGGGCATTCGAGGCCTCGAGGCGACGGGTCGTCCCCCTGCCGCGAACCAGGAAAATCGAACCGGCCTCGGCGCCGGTCAGTTGGCGACTCTTCAGCAACACCCTCCGCAACAGCTCCTCAATCGGCTGGGGTTTCGAGACCTCGATAAATTCCAGGAACTCGTGAAGAACGTCCACCTTGGGCCTCCTTCCAGCCCGCTATTCCTTGACTCGGGTCCAGACGGCATTGCGGCCGAAGAGGGATACGCCGATGTAGCCACGCACCTTGAGGCGCTCCCCCTTGAGCTGCATCTTGCAGCGATAGGTCTTGCCGTTGTTGGGATCGTAGATCGTGCCATCGGTCCATTTGTTCGGCCCCGACCTCACGAAACCTTCGAGAATCACCAGCCCATCAGCCGGCCTTGACCTCAAGGCAGGATCAGGGTTTTCCCGATCGACCTTGGCCTTCCCCCCCATGCCCTGCTCGTCATCGGAGGCATAAATCGGTTCGGCCAACCACACCAGTTGCCCGCTGTAGCCCTCAGCCTTGGAGGTGATCTCGACATGAGCCTGTCCGCCCTCGTCATCGGCGGGTGTTGCCCACAGCCCAAGAAGTGGATCGACATCATCGGCCGACAAAGGCATGACCATAATCAAAGACGCAATCATCAACATCGCAATACGCATTCAACTCTCCCTTGATAGCAGTGACCCCAGTATACGGTGGTTAGCCCGGCCTTCTCACCAGTGATCTACTACGACGCGAAATACGTAGTAATCTACAGCGTTTGCTTGAATTCGCTCAATCAACATAGTGCGAACTATGCCTCATTCGCTCATCCTGCGAAAACACTGCATCTCACCACGTCTTCCGCGCCTCGCGACGAAAACTGGTGAGAAGGTCGGGTTAGCTCGAATCTCTGTCGGTGGTCCAGAGCCTGCGATTGCCGACCACAGAGAAGGAAAACGTCCCTCACTCGGCGGTTAGTAGGACACTTCCCAACCCGCTGAAACGTCTCAAATCAGGGATTCCGTCCCATTCTTGCAGAGAAACGGTAAACACCTTAAATTCAACAACAACGCGACAGATTCGATAACCATACAGGGCGCGTAAGTCCCAAACTTGGGATTCCTGAAGTCTCACTCCGGGCCTGATCCTGGCACGTTTCGTGAAAGTCTTCCCCCCGACAGCGCCTGTGCGAAAGACCACTCGCACACAGTCAGGTATTCCGGTCGTTTGTTTCTGCAATGCGATTCAGAGTTCGTAAACAGCCTTGGGAGGTGGAAATATGAAACATCTACTTTTGTTCTGTCTGGTTCTATTGGTGTGCGGAGCAACCGCTCCGGCCTGGGGAACGCTTCACTACTTTGTTAACGACTCAATCTCGATCGAAATCAACGACTACGAGTACCCCTACGATCAGATCAGGTACCGTCATGGAACCTCGACGTGGATCAACAATCTGTACAACCTGAAGATCGCCTTCTGGGACGGCTCGACAATCTGGGAGTACAACACAACGACAATCCCCAACGGCTTCACGGGCCTCAAGGAAGTACAGGGCTGGACCGTCACCGGAAGTGATCCTCACCAGACCGCCCATGTGGTCCTCGGCGATCATGCAACAACACCGTCATTTACGATCGACCTGACGATCCACATGGAGGGGGACGGATACAAGGGATTTCGCAGCGACTATGTCATCACAGCTGTGACCGGATCCCTCTCCAACGCCAAACTTTACCTCTACGGAGACCCGCGAATCTCGAACGATGACTGGACTAACCGCAGCGCCTACAACGTGGCGGAGGACCTTTTCTACGTCTACGACACCACCAACACGCCAAATCTCTGGTGGGGCGTCGCCAGATCATGCGTGGCGCCTTGTGACAGTCCCCCGATGCATTACTACGGACACCACTACACCGGCACCTATGGCACCGAGCCGATGCGCGCCTACCTGACTGCCGGCTCCAATCTCCCCGATATCGCCGACAATACCCAAGGCAACCAGGTAGCGGCATGGAACTGGGACCTCGGCTCATTCTCCGGGAGCAAAAGCTTCACTATATACATGGGCCTGGGTACGAGCCTCAACGACCTTGTTGAGGAGATCAAAGCGCCAATCTTCAGAGACGGATTCGAAACCAACACCTCCGAGTGGTAGGGACCCGTTCAGCCGCAGGCGGTATGGGCAAAGGACCCGTTCCGCCATAGGCGGTATGGGCAAAGGACCCGTTCCGCCATAGGCGGTATGGGCAAAGGACCCGTTCAGCCGCAGGCGGTATGGGCAAAGGACCCGTTCCGCCATAGGCGGTATGGGCAAAGGACCCGTTCAGCCATTGACTGCAGGGGTAAAGGCGGCGAACAGCTCCCCACCGGCACCGAGAATCAGCTATCCTGCATGGCCATGATTACGCTGACCGATATTTCCAAACAGTTCGGACCCCAAAATCTGTTCGAAAACGTCAACCTGCAACTGGACCCCGGGAACCGGTACGGTCTGGTTGGCGCCAACGGCTCCGGCAAGTCGACGCTGCTGCGCATTATTATCGGCGACGAAGAAGCCAGTTCAGGCAAGGTGGCCATGCCCCGAAGCCTGACGCTGGGCGTGCTCAAGCAGGACCACTTCGAGTACGAGAACACACCGATTCTCGAGGTCGCGATGATGGGTCATGAGGGCCTGTGGCAGGCGATGGAGGAAAAAGAGGTGGTCCTGGCCACCGAGCCCTTCGATGCCGACCGCTACGGCGATCTGGAGGACCTCATCCTCTCACACGACGGGTACGCATTCGAAGCACGGTGCGCGGAGATCCTCGAAGGCCTCGGCATCCCGACTTCTCAGCACCGACTGCCGCTGTCGACCCTATCCGGCGGGTTCAAGTTTCGCGTGCTTCTGGCCCAGACCCTGGCCGCGGGGCCCGGCTGTCTGCTGCTGGACGAGCCGACCAACCACCTCGACATCCTGTCGATCCGGTGGCTCGAGACCTTTCTGGTGGACTATCCCGGCTGCGCCCTGGTGATCTCCCACGACCACCGGTTCCTCAACACCGTCTGCACCCACATCCTTGACGTCGATTATCGAACCATCACTCCCTACACCGGCAATTATCGGCGCTTCGAGGAAGCCAAGGTTTCTAACCGCAATCGCAAAGAATCTGAGATTTCGAAGAGAGAGAAACAGATCGCCCAGAACAAGGCCTTCGTCGAGAGATTCCGCGCCAAGGCAACCAAGGCCCGGCAAGCGCAGAGCAAACTCAAGGCGATCGAGCGTATCAACCTCGAAGAACTGGCGCCATCCTCGAGACGTCACCCAAAATTTGGTTTCGCCCAACGGCGTCCCAGCGGTAAGACCGTGCTCGAGATCGAAGGGCTGGACAAGGCCTATGGCGACAACCAGGTACTCAAGGGGGTCGATCTGACGATCCGTCGAGGCGACCGCCTGGCCATCATCGGACCCAACGGCATCGGCAAGTCGACCCTGCTCAAGATATTGATGAACGTTATCCCCGCCGATTCAGGCGAGGTTCTCTGGGGCCACGAGACCCATCCGGGCTACTTCGCTCAGGATCACAAGGACATCTTCGGAGACCGTACAGGCACAGTAGAGGGCTTCCTGGGCGAGGCAGCGGCGGGCCGCGACACCGGTTGGGTGCGGGGCCGACTGGGCCGTGTGCTCTTTTCACGAGAAGAGGTCGAGAAAAAGCTCGGCTCTCTGTCAGGCGGCGAGGCCACCCGCCTGATCTTCGCCCGCCTCTCGGTTGATGAACCCAATGTCCTGGTTTTGGATGAGCCTACCAACCATCTCGATCTCGAAGCGATCGAAGCCCTGGTCGAAGCCCTCGAGGCCTACGACGGCACAACCATCCTGGTCTCACACGACCGCTGGTTCGTCTCCCGCCTGGCCAACCGCATCCTCGAGATCACACCTGACGGCATGAACGACTTCAGGGGCTCCTACGAGGAGTACCTGGAAAGCTGCGGCGACGACCACCTGGACTCCCGTACCGTGCTCAAGAAGGCCCGCGAGGAAAAGAGGCAAAAGAAGGACCGCAAAAACGGTAACCAGGGGCAATCGGTCGACAACGAAAAGCTGCGGCTCAAACGTCAAAAAGACGTGAAACTCAGGCTCGGAGTTGTTGAAAACGCCATCGAAGAAGCCGAAAAGAAGATCGAAAAACTCGACACCCTCTTCTGCCGGCCCAATTTCTACGACAGCCGGGACGACGCCGAAATCCGGCGCCTGACCGCCGAAAGAGACAGCCTTAAATCAGACGTAGAGCGCCTGAACGCAGAGTGGGAAACACTCGGTGATCAGGTGGAAACACAAGGCTAACCCCAATACTGTTCAGTTGACGGTGCAGCCGGGACGGCTACACCCACAACAACACATTTCTCATTGTGGTGGTAGGCGTCCCGCCTGCCTCGGGCACACTCAACTAAAACGGTATTGGGTCTAACCCGCACTCACAAGCCGAAAGTCACGGTGACGTCAATCTCCGTACTGAGTGCAATCCCGCCCGACGTGGCCGGTTCAAACCGCCATTTCTTGACCGCCCGGATCGCTTCTTCGGTCAAGCCGTACCTCAGCCCTTCCAATACCGTAACGCTTTCGACCCTGCCCTTCTCGTTGACTAGGAGGCGCAGGACCACATCGCCTTCGATTCGGAACCTCAGTGCCCTGTCGGAATAGCTCGGGGGCACCTTTTTGACAACCACCGGAGGTATGACAAGCGGCACGAGTTTCACCCCGTCAAAGGGTGAAGAGGTTGATATGTAGGCAATGGCGCCGGGAGTTTGCCGAACGAAGGCCACTGCCTCCGCCCCGGAAACCTCGAGCGGAGGCGTCTGACCGCCGGCAGCACTCTGCTTGCTCCAGTAGCTCACGATCTCGGCAGTGCTGCGCTTGTGGACCTCGATGGAAAAGGCCTCCCGAATTGAGGACTCGGGCTTGAGATCGACCAACTCGACTGAGAGGTCGGCCCCCCATCTCGTGGTTTTCTTCAGAAAGATGTCGGAGATGAGCTCCCGGCTCATCATTTCCGTATCGTTATCCGGGTGAACGATCACGAAAAAGGGAACCTGTTGCGCCCCGACCAAAGAGACCGTCAAAAAAATGACGCACTGGGTCACCAATAGCGTTCCGAGCTTGAAGATCCTGGGCTTCACCATGGTATCCCCCCTGAGATTCGTTCTGAGCCGTCGTTTCCCGTTACCCTGCATCAATACTAACCCGGTGGAGCCGGAACCAAAAGGCGAACGTGACCCGAGCTTTGGAAATATCGGCTGATCAACGGCAGATGATAAAGTGCACGCCAATTGGAGGCCTGAATGTCAAAGCGCATGATCGAGCAGTTCCTGGAAATGGTTCACATTGATTCCGAATCGGGCAACGAGGCTCGCATGATGGAGTACTTGCTGACGGCATGTGCCGAACTCGGCGGAGATGCCGCTTTAGATGATTACGGCAATTTGATCGCCCGTTTCGAGGCGAGAGGTACCCAGTGCAAGAAGGCTGTTCTGCTGTCGTGCCACGCCGACACCGTAAAACCCGGCGTCGGCATCGAACCGGTGATTGTCGACGGTGTCATCCGCTCCAAAGGGGATACGATCCTCGGGGCTGACGACAAAGCCGGTATCGCCGAGATTTTCGAGGCCTTGCGAGAAGCCGAGGTCATGCCGCCAGTTGAGCTGGCCGTCAGCCGGCAGGAAGAGATCGGTCTCTTCGGCGTCAAGAACATGGACTATTCCCGGATTTCTGCCCGCATGGGTTTTCTGATGGACAACGACACCCTGGA
>Ga0164315_10001366_pt1 | contig 18341 bp, 19 predicted proteins | sample GuaBasSedimGuay6_FD_113737 | JGI IMG/M metagenome (GOLD analysis project Ga0164315, IMG submission 113737) | Subseafloor sediment microbial communities from Guaymas Basin, Gulf of California, Mexico - Guay6, Core 4569-2, 0-3 cm | ecosystem: Environmental > Aquatic > Marine > Hydrothermal vents...
TCACTGAGGGTGTGCCCACCGTGGACATGGTCAAGGTGATGCCCTATCTCGAGGAACGGGGCGTGCGCCTGATCGGTCCCAATTGTCCCGGTCTGCTGGCCCCGGGCATCGCGAAGTTGGGCATCCTGCCCACCAGCATCGTCAAGGAAGGCCCCGTGGGGCTGGTTTCCCGCTCCGGCACCCTGACCTACGAGGTAGTCTACCAACTGTCCGCCGCCGGGCTTGGCCAAACGACCTGTCTGGGCATTGGTGGTGACCCGGTCATCGGGACCACCTTCATGGACGCCATCATCGCGTTCAACGAAGACCCCAAGACCGAAGCCTTCGTGATGATCGGTGAAATCGGCGGCGACGCCGAAGAGCAGGCCGCTGAATACATCAAGGCCAACGTCAAGAAGCCCGTGGTGAGTTTCATCGCGGGGCAGACGGCGCCTGCGGGCAAGAAGATGGGGCATGCCGGTGCCATCGTCAGCGGCGGCAGCGGCACGGCGGCCGAGAAAAAGAAGGCCCTCGAAGCCGCGGGCATTCCCGTGGCGGAACGGCCCATGGACATCGTGCCGGCTCTCCAGGAAATCTGGAAGAAATAGCGCGAAAATCTCTGGACGGGATTACCATAACAGCGGGCGGATCCGGAATTTCAACCCGGAACCGTCCGCTGAACCACAAATGAAGGAAAAGGACAGGACGAAATGCAGCAGACCTATTTCATGATCAAGCCCGAAATCGCGGCTGCCGACTCCCAGAAGATCGGCGCGATTCTCGCCATCGCCAACGCCGCGGGATTCCGGATCACCGGACTTCAGATGAAGCAGTTGGACCGCCCGTTGATCGAAGAATTCTATGGCGAACACAAGGAACGCCCGTTTTTCCAGGATCTGTGCGATTACATCGCCGGCGGGCCGGTCGTGGCCATCCGCCTCGAGAGGGAGAACGCCGTCGCGGCCCTGCGCGAACTGATCGGCGCCACCAACCCCGCCGAGGCGGCTACCGGCACCATCCGGGACCTTTTTGGCGCCTCGCTGCAGAACAACGCGGTGCACGCCTCGGCCAATCCGGAGGATGCCGCCCGGGAATTGGGCCTGATTTTCGGTTAGGTCTCCCTGCCGGGGGTTGAAACAGCCTTTATCCGGGGTGGCCAACTTGACACCGTCCGGGACGCCTATTAAGGTGGGGCGCTTGATTTAAAACAGGTTTGGGATAGATTACGAAATGAAACTGGATCTCGACAGACAACCTCTCGGCCGTTCGGAACTCGCTCTTGGCGGGAACCTCGACCTGGGAATGCCCGCTGGCCGGCCGCAGAGTGCGGAGGTCACCGGTACTTTGGTTGTCCAGAACCTGGAAAGCCGGGTGCTCATGTCCGGCACCCTGCGGGCCGAGGGCCGCGCGGAATGCGGCCGCTGCCTGGAGGAGTTTTCCCTGGTGTGGGATGTTCCGGTGGATCTCACTGTCCTGCGGGATGTCGATACAGATGAGAGCGAAGGGGTGACCCTTCTGATTCTGCAGACCAAAGGGGAGGTGGACCTGGGCGAGTCCCTGCGGGAATGCGCGATCCTGGCGTATCCCCATTCCCTGGTTTGCCGTGACGACTGCAAGGGTTTGTGTCCTGAATGCGGGATCGACCGCAACCAGGGCACATGCGAGTGTGAAGAACAAAACGTAGATCCCAGGTGGGATGGACTTCCTGAATAGTCCATTGCCTGGAGGAATTCCTGGAGGAATTTGACATGGCTGTTCCCAAGAAAAAAACGTCCCAGTCCCGCAAGGGAAAACGCCGGGCCAACTGGCACCTTACCAAACCGGATCCGAACAAGTGCCCGCATTGCAGCGCGCCGCGGCTTCCTCACCGGGTTTGCCGCGAGTGCGGTTACTATGGCGAACGTGAAGTTCTCGTCGTCGAGTCCTAGACAAAATATCCGTTCGGCAGGGAGGTCGGCGTGACTAATACGGCAAGACCCGTCATAGCTGTTGACGCCATGGGTGGCGACCACGGACCAGAGGTCATTGTGCCCGGCGCCCTGGCGGCATTGCCCATGGATTCCCCTTTCGATCTGCATCTCTACGGCGACGCCGAAGCGGTCCAGGCCGCGTTGGATAGCCACGGTTCCGCCGGGCAGCCTGTTGCCGTCATCCCCTGCACCCAGGACATAGGGATGGGGGAGTCTCCCGCCTCGGCCATTCGGTCGAAAAAGGACAGTCCCATTGTCCGCGCCATGGCTGACCACAAGGCCGGCCAGGTTAAGGCGGTCGTGTCGGCGGGTTCCACGGGTGCCATGGTCGCGGCAAGTCTGATCATTCTCGGCCGCATCCCCGGCGTCGACCGTCCGGCCATCGGCACGGTCATTCCTACAGTCAAAGGCCAATTACTCCTTCTCGACGCGGGCGCCAATGTCCAGTGTACCGCCGAGCACCTGATGTCCTTCGCCCACCTGGGGCATGTTTTCGCCAAGGAGATGATGGGCATCGACAACCCGTCCATCGGACAGCTCAACATCGGCGGCGAGCCCAAGAAGGGCACCGAACTGAATGTCGAGACCTACCACCTCCTGGAGCAGAGCGATCTGAACTTCGTGGGCAACGTGGAGGGCAATCAGCTCATGCTCGGGCCGTGCGATGTCATCGTCACCGATGGATACACGGGCAACAACACCCTTAAGATGGTCGAAGGTTTCGCCCGCTTCATCGGGGCATTGAGCCAGCGGCCCGACCTTACTCCCGAAGAAAAAGCAGCTCTCGGACCGGTTCTCCAGTTCCTGGGGAAAAACTTTTCCTATGAGGTCAAGGGAGGCGCCATGCTCCTGGGTGTCAACGGCATCAGCATCATCGCCCACGGGCGCAGCTCGGCCCGGGCCATAACCAACGCGGTCAAAGAGGCCTGGGAACAGGTCCGCCATGATCTTCCCGCCAGGCTGGCAGAAAGATGCCATGACTGAAATTCAATACAGGGTCCCCATGATTTTTCCCGGCCAGGCCTCCCAAAGCGTGGGGATGGCCGCCGATCTCGCCGCTGGCCGTGGACGCGCGTCCGCTTTCATGGGTGAGGTCAATGCCAGTCTGGGTGATGACCTTACCGGTATCATGTTCAATGGTCCCAAAGAAGTTCTTACCGAAACGCACAACGCCCAACCCGCCATCCTGGCTCATTCGGTCGCCGTAAGCATGGCGCTGCGGGACCTGGGAATTGCCCCCTCGGTGGTGGCCGGCCATTCCCTGGGAGAGTTCAGCGCGGCCGTGGCCGCGGGCGCCCTTCAACCCGCGGACGGCCTGCGCCTGGTGCGCAAGCGCGGGGAACTGATGTTCGCCGCCGGACAGGAAGTCCCGGGAACCATGGCAGCGGTCCTCGGACTGGGCGGTGACAAGGTGCGGGAGGTCTGCGCCCAGGTGTCCGCCGCTGGGGGAGTCGTCGTCCTGGCCAACCATAATTCCGATGGTCAGGTGGCCATTTCCGGTGAAGTCGGCGCGGTTGAAGCAGCGGGCCTGGCCCTCACCGAAGCGGGGGCCCGCAGGGTTATCCCTCTCAACGTCAGCGGCGCTTTCCACTCTCCACTCCTGGAGGGTGCGGCGTCCAGTTTCAGGGAATACCTCGACGGATTCGAAATTGCCGATCCCGAAATTCCCCTGGTGGCCAATGTCAATGCAACGGCCGTGACCACGGCAGCCGGCTTGGCCGACGGTTTCGCCCGGCAACTCACTTCGCCGGTTCTTTGGCATGACATCATGGGTGAGATCGCCGGCGGCAGTGGGCCCCGCCCGACGGTTGTTCTGGAAGTGGGTCCCGGCCGGGTGCTGACAAACCTTGCCAAACGCGCCTATCCGGAAGTAAATTTCCTGCCCGTGGGGACAGCCGCCGATCTGGACCGGGTCCTGGATTTTCTGGCCGATCACCACGATCCGACGGACTCGAACAAGGATTGACGGGCAACCGGCCCGAGGAGACAGTCATGAGCAACGGAACCGTCATCGTCACAGGAGCCAGCCGGGGCATCGGGGAAGCGATTGCCCGTGAACTCGCCGCCGCGGGTTTCCGTCTGGCCCTGGTGGCCCGAAGTGCGGACAAGCTCGGGGAATTAGCTGCGGAACTTGGTTCTGAGGACGAAGTTCAGGCATTTCCGGGGGATATTTCCGATTTCGAGGACGTCCAGCGCATCGTGAAGGAAGTCCACGAAAAATTCGGGGATATCTACGGCCTGGTCAACAACGCCGGAATGACGCGGGACGGGCTGTTTATGAGGATGTCCCCGGAAAACTGGCAGGCCCCGATTGACATCAATTTGGGTGGTACCTTCTACTTTACAAGGGCCGTGGCCCCCATTATGATGCGTGCGCGAATCGGGCGTATCATCAATATTTCTTCGGTGATAGGCTTGACCGGCAATGCCGGACAGGCTAATTATGCGGCCTCCAAGGCCGGTATCATCGCCCTTACCAAGTCGGTGGCCAAGGAACTTGGCAGCCGGGGGATAACCGCCAACGCGGTTGCACCCGGCTTCATCGCCACCGACATGACCGCCGATCTACCTGAAAAGGTGCAGGCGGGAATGCTGGGTCAGATTCCCCTGAAACGCTTCGGCGAGGGGAAAGACGTGGCCGGCGTGGTCAAGTTCCTATTGTCACAGGAGGCTTCCTACATCACCGGGCAAACCCTGGTGGTGGACGGCGGCATGGTTATGTAATGATGAACCTTTCACGTTCCCCAGGAGGGTAACCTGACATGGCGTCGATTCAGGAACAGGTTTACGAGATCATCCAGAGAAAACTGTCGGTCAACCCCGAGCAGATCACACCCGAGGCCTCGTTTACCGAAGATTTGGGTGCTGATTCACTTGATACGGTTGAGTTGGTTATGGATCTGGAAGAGCAGTTCAATATCACGATCCCTGAAGAGGATCAGGAAAAACTGCGTACCGTCCAGGATGCGATCGATTATCTCGAGTCGCACCTCGACTGACAGAAAATCCAATTCCGGACCCGTTGAATTTCTTTTCGGTCCGGCACAGGTTGCCCGGTTCCATCCTTTTGGTGTGGTGGAACCGGGTACGATTATGACACTGGATTGTCTGGCGAAGGCCAGAGAACCCTGGAGGTGAGGCATTGGCTCCGCGCAAAGTAGTAATTACCGGTATGGGAATGCTGACCGCGGTCGGGCTGGACAGGGAGACCACCTGGCAAGCACTGGTCGCTGGTACGAATGGGATCGGCCCCATCGAAGGCAGGGATCTGGAGGGGTTCAAGACGACCTTTGCCGCCCAGATCAAGGATTTTGACCCCACCACATATATGGATCCCAAGGAAGCCCGCAAGGCGGATCGCTTCGTACAGTTCGCCATGGCCGCCTCCGTCGAGGCCATGGAACAGGCAGGTATCTCCGAGTTGGCCGACCCGTACAGGGCCGGGGTCATTATCGGATCCGGCATCGGTGGCATGCTGACCTTTGAAACCCAACACAGTCGTTTTGTGGCTCGCGGCGCCCGTGCCGTTTCCCCCCTTTTCATTCCCATGATGATCGGTGACATGGCGGCGGGTCTGGTTTCCATCCGGTATGGTTTCCGCGGCGCCAACTTCTGCACGGTGAGTGCTTGCGCTTCGGGTGGACACGCCATCGGGGCGGCCTACGACCAGATCATCCTGGGTCATGCCGACATCATGATATCCGGCGGATCCGAGGCGGCCATCTGCGATATGGCACTGTCCGGCTTCAGCAATATGAAGGCCCTGTCCAGTCGTAATGACGAACCCCACAAGGCCAGCCGGCCTTTCGATGTGGATCGGGACGGCTTTGTTCTCGGGGAGGGGGCCGGAATTCTGGTCCTGGAATCCGAGGAGCACGCCCTGGCTCGCGGGGCGACCATTCTGGGTGAGGTTTGCGGCTACGGCATGACCGGGGACGCCTACCATATGACCCAACCCGACACCGAAGGCCGGGGCGCCATCGGATCCATGACCCAGGCGGTTCGGACATCCGGTATCGATCTTGAACAGGTGGGCTACATCAACGCCCACGGCACCTCCACATTCTTCAACGACAAGGTGGAGACAGGCGCCATCAAGAAGGTATTTGGAGACCATGCGGCCGACCTGAAGATCAGTTCGACGAAATCAATGGTTGGCCATCTGCTGGGTGCGGCCGGTGGCGTCGAGGCTGTGATCACCGCCCTGGCCCTGGCCAGGGGTGTTATCCCGCCGACCATCAATCTCGACAATCCGGACCCTGACTGTGATCTGGACTATTGCGCCCACCAGGCGGTTGAGCTGGACGTTGAATACGCCCTGTCCAACTCCTTTGGATTCGGCGGGCACAATGTGACTCTCTGTTTAAAGGCCCGACGGTAGCCGGCCAGTCGGAAAGGTTTGGGGACCATGGGGCTGAAAGATTCTTTCCAACAGGTGCTGGCCAGATTGGCCGGTTCCTCGTCCCCAAAGGAACAGTCGCCGGCCAGTGAGGAAGAGGATCACGAACAGGGGTACCAGGTTCTGGAAGCCAAACTGGGCTACTCTTTTCGTGACCGGATCTTGCTGAGAAACGCACTGCTGCACAGATCTCATGTCCATGTCACGGGCCAGGACAGGGAACGGTCCAACGAAAGACTGGAGTTCCTCGGGGATGCGGTTCTCGGTTTGGTGGTCAATGAAGAACTCTTCCGGAAATTTTCCAACCGGTCCGAAGGTGATCTTACCAAAATGAAAGCCCTTCTGGTCTGCGGGGCCAGGCTGTCGGAGGTTGCCGGCCAAATCGATCTTGGGGTGCACATCCGGATGAGCCGCAGCGAAGCGGCCACCGGGGGGCGCCACCGCTCCTCGATCCTGGCTGACACCACCGAAGCCCTGATCGGGGCCGTCTATCTGGATGGCGGTCTGGGTGCGGCAAGCGGGGTCATCAAACGGATTATTATGGACGGCAGCGAAAGCCTGCTGGCTCGCCGCTCCCTTCGCAATTACAAAAGCCGGTTGCAGGAACTCATTCAGGCACGCCACAAAAGTCCGCCCCGCTACCGGGTCCTGGAAGTCGAGGGACCGGACCACGAACGGCTGTTCAAGGTGGCCGTCACCTTCAATGGAAGAACTCTCGGCATGGGCGAGGGGCGCAACAAGAAAACCGCCGAACAGAGCGCGGCCCGTGAAGCGTTGGCGACCCTGGAGGGAGATCCGGAACAATTGGACCGGGACCAGGGTACTCCTGGTTGATTCTCGAACCTTATCCAAGGAGACCGGGTGAACAACCCCCTCAAACATTTCCCGTTGATCCTGATGATGGCGGCGGTTTTGTCCGTCACCTTTTCCCTCACAGAGTGGTTCCAGGGCGAATGTCTGGCCTACGGCCAGGATGAAGATCCCACGATCATTGAAGACGAAGATGTCCCTCCGGGAGTGGCTTCCAGTTGGATCATCGGTCACCAGCTTCTGGTCGAAGGGAATGCGGCCGAGGCCCTGCCCTTTCTTCACCAGGCTTATCGCGCCCAGCCCGACGTCATTCTCATCGCCATGGATTTTCAGGCCGCCCTTGCCATCGAGGGGTACCTGAAGGATGCCCTCAACGTCATGGATTTACTGGTGGCCGCCTGGCCCGATTCCCAGTCATTTCGCCTGCGCCGTTCGGCCTTGAACCTGTCCGCCGGCGACAAGGACAAGGCCCTTGACGATTTGCGGGAGATTCGCCGCCAGGGAAACGCCTCGGTGGATGTCCTGGCAGCCGAAGCAGCCATCCTTGCCCGGGATGGTGAAACCAGCCAGGCCCTCGACGTGCTCCGGGATGGCCTGCATCTGCACCCGGACCGGGGAAGGGATATCTATCTCGAGATGACCCGGATCCTGAACCAGGCTGATCAGACCGCGTCCGTGCCGCCTTTGATGGATGAGGCCCTGGTGCAATACCCTGATGACCCCATGCTGTGGCTGGTGAAAATGAGATCCCTGGCAAACCTCGGTCAACACGAGGAAGCACTCGGTGTGGCCCGGGAAGCGGATCTGCATTTTTCGAATTTAACTCCCTCGGAGTCCGAAGACCCGGACGGATCAGCGGAAATTGATCCCCTGGCCGAAAACCCCCCGTATCCGGGATTGCCGGCCGATTCCTTCTCGGTGGAGTTGGCGGATTATTATGCCCAGAACAATCAGATCGAACGAGCTCTGTCCATCCTTCAACCCCTGGCTGCCGAAGGGAACCTGGGCCTCAGGCCAAGCCTCTGGCTGGGCCGGCTTCTGCTGGGTACCGGGCGCGGTGAAGAGGGCGCGGAATTGGTGGCTCAAATCCTGACCAAATGGCCCAAAGCTGGGCGCGGTTGGTATCTGCAGGGCAAGGTCGCCGAAAGGGGGGGCAACTGGGCTGATGCTATTCCTCATTTCCGGAAGGCCGTCGAGCTTGACCCCTATGATCCGGAAATCCGCCTGGGCATGGTGCGTGCCATGCTGGTGGCGTGGGAACGTGACCTGAGGGCAGCGGATCCCGATTCGGCGCAATTGGCCAGGATCGAGGATTTCAAGGTGCAGACAATGACTGCCGCCACCCTGGTTTCCGAGAAGGACACCGAAGGCCAGATGATGTTGGGATATTCCTTCCGCGCCCTGAAGGATCTGGAAAGGGCCGCCTGGCGTTTCCATTTGGCAGCCGAAAATCCCGACCTTCGTCTGAGCGCCCTGATCCAGAAAAGCATCTGCCATGATGAGAACGGCGAAGAGGCCAAGGCCAGAAACGACCTTGAAATCCTGCGTCGGGAATTTCCCCAGGATCCGGAAGTCGCGAATTCCCTGGGGTATTTCCTGGCCGAAAAGGGAACGGACCTGGACCTGGCCGAAGGTCTGGTTCGGGAAGCCCTCGACAAGGACCCGGGAAACGGAGCCTACCTCGATTCCCTGGGTTGGGTGATGTACCGCAACGGCCGTATGGAGGATGCCTTTGATTATCTCATTCAGGCCGTCAACGTGCTTCCAGACGATCCGGTAATCCTGGAACATCTGGGCATGGTGCTCAACAAGTTGGGGAAGTATTCCGAAGCGGTTGACGTCTTCAAACGTGCTCTTGCCGGAGGCGGTGACTCGCAGAGAATCGGCGCTCTGATCGAAGATATCGAAAAAGTCCTGGAGGAAAAGGAGTAGCGCCATGCGCGATTGCGCCACGACTCCACAGGCCATTCGGAATCCCGCCGCCTGGGTTTTTCTGGCTGGTCTGGTTCTGGTTTCCGGCGTCGGCGGTGAATCCGTGGCCGGCCAACCAGGAACCGGGCACTCCCAGCTGACGGCCACATCCTGGTCGGCTTCCGCTTATTCCCGACATACCGGCGGTATCATTTGCTGGCTTCAGGGAGAAGAGGGCTCACTGCGTGTGGAGGTCGGCAATTCGCCGGCCGCTTCCGAAGAACCGGTGTCCTCGCCCAATACAGACCCGTTGGCTGGTCTTGAAACCGTTTTGAATTGGACGGGTGAAGGCTGGACCTTGATTCTGGGTCCCGATGATTCCGGCACCCTGAATGAATGGGGGAGGGAGTGGCGGCAAGTCCCGCCGAGCCTGGCCCAGGTCGCGCGTCTGGTTACGGTTTCGTTCCAGAACTATCCCCACCAGCGTCCGGAATTCAGTTTTGCCTTTCCTACAGGTCCCCAATGTCGTTTGGCCCGAATTCCCCACCCTCGTTATCACGTTTCCCGGTCTTCCCCCGCCCAATGTGAAGACACCTGGCATTACCAGTTGTCGTTGTTGGAACTGGAGGGCGAAGAAAATACCACGGGAGCGGGTTTCCGGGATGGTATGGTGACGCGCGGCCGCGGTACCGGGGGCCGTGGCGAGGTTCTTTCCCTGGCCTGGTTTCGCGAACCTGATATCGCGGCGTACGGTCTGGTGGTATCCTCTTCCCGCCGCCCGGGAACCCTTCGTTTGGAGCCTCCGCGCCATCTGGCGGTAATTACACCTGAATCCGAGGTTTTTCTACCTCTGTGGCCATTGTCCCAGTTTATCGAAACCCGGTAATTTTCCGGAACTCCTGACCCGGCAATGCATTCAATTCAGATGCGGTTCCGTCCGTCAGGAGGACAAAAGGAGTACACGGTGAATCTGTCACGCGATGAAAATTTCAACGGTCAACCGGCCCCACGCAGGACCGAACTCCGTGATTTTCGGGATGAAGATCTCATCGTCATGGTCCAGGAAGGCCATAAAAAGGCCTTCGATGAACTGGTGGCCCGTTACAAGGGACGCCTGTTCAGCTTCATCCTGCGGATGGTGAAAGACCCCACCCTGGCCGAGGAACTGACCCAGGAAACTTTGATCCGGGTTTATATCCATGCGGCCAAGTACAGGGAGATCGCCAAATTCTCGACGTGGGTTTTTACCATCGCGACCAACCTTGTTCGCAACAAGATGCGGCAGAGGTCGCGACGGCCCCGCGTGATCAGTTTGAATCCGGCTCCCCTGGACGACGAAATGCCCGTCGATCCGCCGGACCTGACCGCCGATCCGTCGGAGGAGATTCATCGTGAGGAATTGGCGGGGATCATCAATGAAGCCACCAGCAGGATTCCGGAAAAATACCGAATTCCCTTTCTGCTGCGTGAGGTCGACCAGCTCAGCTACGAAGAGATTCAACAGGTCACCGGGCTCAAGCTTGGCACGGTTCGTTCCAGAATCAACCGGGCCAGGAACAGGTTCCGCCAGCTGATAAAACCGATGCTGAAAAACGAGACACTGTTGGAGGAGCTCGAAAGAATAGAGGCCCGGGCGGCCGAGGAAAAGAACAACGACTATTGAGTTTGAAAGGACGATTGTTATGCGGTGCCAAAAGGTCAGGGAATACATCAGCCAGGAGATGGATGAACTTCTTCCACCCGCGGCCACGGGTGATCTGACCAACCATCTGGATTCCTGTGCCGATTGCCGGGAATACCGTGATGATCTTCTCCTGGGCCGACGGGCCATGGCGGCAACAACTCCGGAATTGTCTGACAACTTCGAGTGGAAGCTGCAGCTGAAACTCAATCAGACCCTCCAGCAGACAGCCGGTCAATCCGTTTACCCCTGGGATGAAGCGGATCCCGACAAGTGGCGGTGGTTCCGCAATTTCGGCGCGGCCGCGGCGGTGGGCATGGCGGCCGTCCTGGCCCTGGCCATGTTCCTCGGGCCCGTGGGTGGTCCCGGTGAATCGGGCACCACGGGAATCAACGGCAATTCGCCGGGTTTGACCCAAACGACAAACGGTGGAGCGGGCGGGTCGGACCGGCTGCCTTTGTTCGGTGGACGGTCCCCCAACAGGGGACTTTACAGCTCGGGAATCCAGCAACCGGTATCCGGCGGTGGGATGAACCGGTCCCGCGGCACCATCTTCGACCGTGGCTGGTCCGGGCACAATGTTAACGATCTGAAGACCATTCAGGGTCTGATGATCCAAAACAACCTGCTGAACCGGCGGCTGTCCCTGCAGCAGAAGGAAATCACGGGTATAAGGGCCCAGCTTGACACCATCGATGCCAATGCCCTAAATCTAGAGCAGGAATAGCCTTTTGAGGCTCGATCTTTAGGTCATCCAAATTGGAGAGTGCGGCATTGTTTCGATTATTGGCGGGGATGATTCTGCTTCCGTGCCTGGTGTTTTCCGGCTGCGGAATCGACAATGAAAAAGGTATCCTGATGGCGGCCGGGTCCTATGGTGATCTGGCCGTGGTCATGTCCGACCAAGCCCTGCGTCCGTTGGCCGACCGGTTCATGACGGGCATGAATACCGAAAAGGTATTTGTCATCAAACCCGAAACCCTTTTTAAACCCGATTATTTCGATCCCTCCCATTGGGAACTGGCCAAAGGCTACAAGAACGCCCTGTTTCTGGTGCGGATCGGTGACGGAGGCAAGGTGGAAAAGGCCGCCCGCAAGCTCATGTCTTCCAATGCCTGGGATCGTTTGAAGGCCGGCGGCGGCGGGGTGGTCAAAGTGGCCGACCCCTGGTCCACCTACCAGCAGATCGTGGTGGTGGCTTCCCGGGATAGAAACAGTCTGGGCAGCATCCTGAAGAAGAATACCGAAGTGATCAGGGATCTGTTCGAGGACAGCAACCGCGACCGCATTCTGAGGCGCAACCGTTACGACGGATTGAACACCGCCATGATGGATGCCTATTGGGACCGCTACGGCATCTTCATGGAAATCCCCGCGGAATACGAACAAAACCAACTGGAGCCGAAGGGGTACCAGGGCCTGGAACTCATGCGCAACGCCCCCTCGCGGGGCATCAGCCTGTCCTGGAGCAAGGTGGACGACCCGGCCGCCCTGCTTGATGACAGGAAAAGCCTGATCGCCCTGAGAGTGGATCTGGGTGAAAAACTCCACGACGAAGAAATCATGCCTTCGTCGTTTCGATGGAGCCCTGCTGAGATCGGTGGCGTTGCCTGCCTCAAACTCGAAGGGGCCTGGACCAGCAACAGGTTCACGGGCGGGGGCGCGTTCTGGTGCTATTTCATTCCCGATTCCCACCGCCAAAGAATGGTTGTCCTGGATCTTCTGGTATTTGCCCCCGGACTCGACAAGATGGGGTACTTTCGTCGCATGGATGCCGTTGCCGGCACTTTCTCCTTCCAGCGTCCCCGGCCGTAGTGAAATGGATGTCGCCCAAAATGATCATAAATCCACTCCATAAAGGGGCAGGCGCCTGGGTCGCCGTGGTCCTGGCCCTGGTTGTCGCGGCGAATGTTGCCTCAGCCCAGGACAGAAGTGATACCGGACGGCACAAACCCCCGCCGCCGGTCAAGGCGGTCGTTGATTCGGTCTCCGTGGAATCCAAACAGCCCGATGCTCCGGGAACCCGGCACTGGTATGTGGGTGCCAGCGGCGGAATCCAGGGGGGAAGTGATCTGTTCCGGCTTGAGGTGCTCGACGGGGTGGGCCTTCCCTGGGATCCGGATAACGGTGGCGGGTTCCAATCCTCACGATTCACCGCGACCCTGGACCGCAACGTGAGTTTCGGATTGTTCCTGGCGCGGGACCTGGGCAGCACCTGGTCGGTCAGGGCGGACTTTGGTTATTCCCGCATGGATGTTGCGGCCGAAGCCCTTATCGGACAATCCGGCGCGGTGTTTCTTTTCGACAGGATGGACGTCCTTTCCCTGGGACTGGGAGCGGAGGCCAGGTTGACGCGGTCCTCTTCCTATCCCTATGCCCAGTTTTCGGTTTTGCTGAGTCATTTGGGGCCGGTTCGCGCTGACGACCTCGAACAGACGAATCTCGGGGGTCGCCTGGGTCTGGGATATCTCCATTCCTTTGAGAGGGTGTGGGGCCTGCGGTTCGAGGGACGCCTGTCCGTCACCGGATTTTCCGTGGGAGATTATGTACCGACGACATCTTCGCCGGGTGAGCCCGAAATTGATTACGATCCCGAGGATCATCTGGTCTTTTTTGAATTTCTGATAGGAATTCAGGCCACAATCTGATCAATTGTCAATTATATGTCCCCGTCTGGAGACAATAACAGGATTGAGACCCTTTTTTCTTTCACCTGTAAGGGTTTGGGATTATATTCCTTAACTGCTGTTTAGACGGATTTTGGCCTTGAAACATTCCAGGGGATTGTTAAATGAGTAATATCATTGCGGTTGTGAATCACAAAGGTGGAACCGGTAAGACCACGACGGCCATCAATCTGGCCGCCGGGTTGACGCGCTACAGTGACGTCACCTCTTCCTGTCTGGTCATCGACATGGATCCCCACGGCAGTGCCACCAGCACCCTCCTGGGAAAATTGGACGGGGAACCGCCCGCCCGCAGCATCTTCGATGTGCTGCGTCGCGCCATCACTCCCCAGGACGGGGTGGCATCGACGATCTACGACGAAAATATCGACATCCTTCCCGCCAATCCCTCCCTGGAGAGCATGGCCAAGACCCAGATCAACGACCGCTTGTCCAAAGTGGTGGATTCCCTTTCCACCTCCTACGGTTGGATCATTATCGACACTCCTCCCAACCTGGGCGTGTTGACCCAGAACGCGCTGGTGGCGGCGGACTACGCCCTGATTCCCAGCCAGTGCAGCGGCCTGGCGGTGTCGACCCTGCGCCAGATGAAGGTGCTCATCGAGAAGATCCAGGAACGCCAGAATGTCTGGCTGCAGCTGTTGGGAGTCCTGATTACCCAGAAGGACGGCCGGACGCCCTTGCAAAAACCCGTTCGGCGCGAAATGGGCCAGGTTTTTCCGGCTGGGGATGTCTTCAAGACCATCATCACGAACAACATCAAGATCGAGGAAGCGCCGGCCAACTTCCAGAGCATCTACGCCTACGATTCGGGATGTCTCGGCGCTTCGCTCTACCGCGATTGGATCAAGAAGGAATTCCTGAAGAAACACCAGAAGCTGGAAAAGAAGAAGGTGGAGATCCGGGAAGCCGCGGAATTGGCCAAGGAAATGGAAAACAAGTAGGTCCCCCTGTCAGGGGCAGGGCCAGTTCAATCCCGCACGAAGGGGTTGCTCGATTTTTCACGGCCCACGGTCGTGTCGGGTCCATGGCCCGAAACCACAACAGTGTCATCCGGGAGTGTGTAGATGCACTCCCGGATGCTTTTTTCCAGGGTGGCGAAATCCCCGCCCGGCAGGTCCGTGCGGCCGATGGAGCCGGCGAACAGGCAGTCGCCCACAATGGCGCATCCGGGTCCGGATCCCGAGGCTGGCTTGGGCAAGACGAACATGATTTGCCCGGGGGAGTGGCCGGGGACGTGGCGGACCTCGATGGATCCACCGGCGAAGGGGATGGTGGTGCCATCGGCAAGGTCGGGCAGGCACCGGGGTACTTCCGAGGACGCGAAGCCGTACGCCCTTTGAGCGGCAGGCATTTCGTCGATCAGGGGGAGGTCATTTTCATGGCACCTCAGGGGCAGATCGTGGACTTCCTGGACCGCGGCCGCTGCGCCTACATGGTCGAAGTGACCGTGGGTGGCCAGCAGCGCCTTCAGGGTGCACCCGCTCGCTTCGATGGCGGCCACCAGCCGTAAGGCTTCCTCGCCGGGGTCGATCAGTATGGCCTCATCCCCGTCCGGGCCCTTTCCCGTCAACAGAACAGCGTTCATTTGCAGGGGGCCAACCGGCAGCACTTCAATCTTCCAGTCCATGAATATTCCCGTCTTTGCCGGCTGCGGCCGGACTATATGAAAATGTCGGTCCCGGATGCACCCGGGACCGACAGGATCGGCAGATCAACAGGCGCGAATCACACTTGTCAACCGTCGTAATATTCCCGGCCGAGGTGAGTGATGACTTCTTCACCCATCATCCAGCGCAAGGTGTTCTTGAGCTTGGTCTGCTGGATGAAAATATCATGCTCGGCGGTCAGCCCTTTGGGAGTCACCGGGCTCTTGAAGTAGAAAGACAGCCATTCCTGGATTCCGCCGGGCAGGGACGCCCGTTTGCCAAGGTCCAGGAGCAGGGCCAGGTCCAGGACCAGCGGCGCGGCCAGAATGGAGTCGCGGCACAGGAAGTCGACCTTGATCTGCATGGGGCGTCCGCACCAGCCGAAGATGTCGATGTTGTCCCAGCCTTCCTTGTTGTCGCCGCGGGGCGGATAGTAGTTGATCCGCACCTTGTGGTAGAGGTTGCCGTAAAGGTCGGGGTACAGCTCAGGTTGGAGGATCGAATCCAGCACGCTGAGTTTGGATTCTTCCTTGGTCTTGAAGGACTCGGGATCGTCCAGGACCTCGCCGTCGCGGTTGCCCAGGATGTTGGTGGAGAACCAGCCGCTGATACCCAATTGGCGCGCCTTGAAACCGGGGGCGAGGATGGTCTTCATCAGGGTCTGGCCCGTTTTGAAGTCCTTGCCGCAGGTACCGGAGCCGGTCTCCTTGGCCAGTTCCTCCAGGGCGGGAATATCCCCGCTCAGATTGGGGGCACCGTTGGCGTAGGGGACACCCATCTTGATGGCCGCGTAGGCGTAGATCATGCTCGGGGGAATGTCCCGGCTGTCTTCGCGCAGACCTTTTTCGAATGCGGCGACGGTCTGGTGAACCTCGGTCGGCTTCATGAAGATTTCGGTGGAGCCGCACCATATCATCACCAGGCGGTCGCAGCCGTTTTCCTTCTTGAAGTTCTTCATGTCTTCCATGAGCTGTTCGGCCAATTCCATTTTTGTGCCGGACTTGACATGGGTGCCTTCGAGCTTCTTCACGTAGTACTGGTCGAACACGGCCTTCATGGGTTTGATTTTTTCCAACTGGGGCTTGAGCTGGTCCAGGAGTTCCTTTTCCAGGACGCCGGCGTTGACGGCGGCATCGTACACCGAGTCATCAAAAATATCCCAGCCACCGAATACCAGATCCGGAAGGTCGGCCAGGGGAACGAAATTGCGCACCAGCGGGGAGCGGTCATCGGTCCTCTTACCCAGTCTGATGTGGGCCATCTGGGTGAAACTGCCGATGGGAAGGCGCAGGCCGTCCCGGATGGCGTGGACACCCGCGACAAAAGTGGTGGATACCGCGCCCATACCCGGGGTCAGGATGCCCAGCTTGCCGGCGGCGGGTTGGATCTGCAACTTATCAGCCATTTTTTAGCTCCTCTCAAATGAATCCGAAAATTGGAATCTACCCGAAACAATCAGGAGCGGTTCGGTGAAACGCTCTTGGTTGACCCGGGTTCGGACAGTTTAGGATCACGGCCATCATAAGGCAAAAGAAATATCATGTATTCGAAGCCGGGAAGCCATTCAAAAATGGAGAAATTTGTGATGTCCGGAGGGATTAACAAATTGTAATACAGGGGATTGCCCTTGATAAACCCTGAAAAATACTCATATCCGGTTGTTTTTGACTTGTTCGAACGAAAAAAAAACAAATTGGAGGGTGGACATTACCTTAGGTCATGTGTTATCATTTGCGTCCAATGTCGAGAGGCGACATTATTGCTGTCGAACTGCTGTAGAATTGCCGAAGACAACCGGAAGGAACAGATGATCCAAAGCTAACGCGTTCATTGTCTTTCAGCCTTGATCACATCAACTTTGCCTTTGGGGCAAAGGGAGTACGGCACCATGAAGGAAGACGCGGCAGCTTTTGCGGTTGTTGATGGCGATTTCGCTATTGCATCTCCAAAGCTCTTTATCCCCGCGGATACCACTCGCTATTTTGGCATCCAGGGCCGGTTCAAACGGGCCTTCGATCTGCTTGCGGCATCATTGATGCTCGTTGTGGTTTCCCCTGTCATGCTGATCATCGCCCTGGTGATCAAAAAGACCAGTCCCGGTCCCATCCTGTTCGCCCAGGAAAGACTCGGTAGGGATGGAAAGCCTTTCAGGTTCTACAAATTTCGCTCCATGGAGCACAACAGCGACGATGCCATCCACCGGCAGTTCGTGGCCATGTTCATCGGCGGCGATGAAGACGGTTGTGCCGAAACCAATGCGGGCGACCAGGTCTTCAAGATGAAGGGTGATCCCCGGATTACCCGCATCGGCTCGATTCTGCGCAAGACCTCCCTGGATGAACTTCCCCAGTTGTTCAATATTCTCATGGGCGAGATGTCCCTGGTCGGCCCCCGGCCACCGATCGCCTACGAGATTGAAAACTACCAACCCTGGCACATGGAACGGCTGAAGGCTGTCCCGGGGCTTACGGGGTTGTGGCAGGTCAGCGGACGCAGCACGGTTTCCTTCGAGGAAATGGTGCGGCTGGATATCCGTTACATCAACAACTGGTCGCCTTGGCAGGATTTCGTCATCCTGCTGAAGACCATTCCCGTGGTCATTCAGGGTACCGGAGGATATTAGCAGCGGCAGTTCGGCCGGTTTCCGGGCTGCCGAAGCCAGAAGTCCACTCCCCGTTGACCGGGGGCTCCATCCTAAACATTTCGTCAGGGTTTAAAGCATGGTCTCGTTGTGCCGATATTCAAGTGTTGTGTCCGCCAATGCGGACCAGGCTGGGATTTCGTTTACTCGTCCAATGAAAGCGAGCCGGTAATGACAGGCATTGGTGTGATCGGATGTGGGTACTGGGGACCCAATCTTATTCGTAATTTCAACAGCCAGCCCCAGGCTAGTTTGATCGCCATTTCCGATTTGGATGAAAAACGGTTGAATCAGGTGGGGCTGCTTTATCCCGGCACCCGCAAGACGACCGACTATCAGGATCTGATCAACGACCCCGCGATCGATGCCGTGGTAGTCGCCACTCCGATGTCGACCCATTTCAAGCTGGGCATGGAAGCGCTGGAAGCGGGCAAGCACGTGTTCATCGAAAAACCGATGGCCACCAACAGCGACGATTGCCGCACGCTGATAGAAGCCGCGGCCTCCCGCAACCTGAAACTCATGGTCGGACATACCTTCGTGTATTCCCCGCCCGTGCGGATGATCAAGTCCCTCCTGGACGACGGCGAACTGGGGGACATCTACTACGTCAA
>Ga0164315_10001369_pt1 | contig 18337 bp, 15 predicted proteins | sample GuaBasSedimGuay6_FD_113737 | JGI IMG/M metagenome (GOLD analysis project Ga0164315, IMG submission 113737) | Subseafloor sediment microbial communities from Guaymas Basin, Gulf of California, Mexico - Guay6, Core 4569-2, 0-3 cm | ecosystem: Environmental > Aquatic > Marine > Hydrothermal vents...
AGCAACGAAGCATTGCCATTGATGCAAATGGAAGAGCCTATTGTATGATCCGTGAAGAATATGGTGTTGAATCTTCAAATTTGTATATAGTAAATGCTGACGGTACTTTGGCAAATACAATCATCGGTCAGGAATGGAATGTCGAAATATATAATATCCTGATTGACAGGGACAATAATTTCTATGTTGCAATGCCTACGTTTGCTAAATATTCGCCTGATGGTGTTCAAATTTGGGAGTTTTACTCTGGAACTGACGTTCCTAATTCTAATTTCCGTACAGGTTGTATTTTAGGAGACAACGACACTATTTATCATGCCGAAGACGGAGGAATCCTCAATGTAAATACAATTGGCGAAATTGCCTGGGCAAAGTATAATGAAACAAACTTTACCAAACCGGGTTACCCTCTTTTGACCAACGATGGTAATATGGTGGTAGTTGGCGATTTATTTGTTAGTTGCGTTAAAGGCGATGGAGCAAAAATCCAAAACGCCCCCTGGCCTAGGGTTTATCAAAATAATGGAAATACTTCGAGTAGATAAAAAATAAGGCTGTCATTCCGAACGACGAAGGAGGAGGAATCCCCTGAGAGTACGGGTTTTGCCCAGGAGATTTCTCCCTCCGGTCGAAATGACAACAAGTTATAATTAATCACTAACCCCATCCTTTAGGCTGGGGATTATAAAGAAACAATGAAACTAATATCAAAAACAATACTAATTGCAGCAGCAATTTTACTGATGCAATCTTGTGAAGAAGGATTGCTCCCTGATCCTGGCGACAACCAAATAGATAGGCTAAACTGGTCCTACGATTTTGAAACCGTAATGGCATTCTCACTCTACAACCGTGTTCCGGCCATCGACGAAGCAGGCAATATTTATGTGGTAGCCGATGTACAATACGGTGGGCAAATTGTTAAACTTACTGCTGATGGAAGCGAAATATGGTCTACAACAGAATCAAGTTTCCCCCTGTCACGTTTGATTTATTTTGATGGTAAAATATTCTATCAAAATGATAATCAATTAGTTTGCTGTAATGCTGTCGATGGTTCAAAATTATGGGAAACTGCTGCAGTTAACATATTTCAAACTTTTGCGCTAACGCCCGAAAAAATCTATACCACCAATTTTGAAGATAATGGTATTTTTGGTTGCAACAATTCGTTGGTGGCTTTCGACCATTCTGGAAATAAAATTTGGGAAACGAAAATCAAATATTCAGAAAACGACACCATTACCTATCCAAATGCAATAAGTGTTGTTGACAACAATATTTATTTGGGAATATTTGCGGAAGTTGACGAAAGTGATTTTGCCATCATTAATTATGTTGACGAAGGCAATAGCGTATCGAAAAACTGGACATGGCTGGCACCCGAAGATTATTCGGTTGGTGGAGGCACTCCTCGAATTAAGGATTTTGCCATTGATGACAACAATAATTTAGTTTTTGGCATGGAAAATAGTGGTACTCAATATGTGTTCTCGCTTAATGCATTAGGAACAGAAAATTGGCGTACGGCAACAACTCTCCCCAAGATTATATCAAATGTTACGGTTGACGGAAATGGCGATTGTTATGCATCCTATAGTTTTGTTGAGAAATTAAACGAAAGCGGAATTATTTGGACATCAGGTACTAAAGCCGATTGGCTGTACGAAGGTCTTGTTTCAAAGGCTCCGGTAATTAGCAAGGATATTAATCTTACTTACGAAAATGTTTCCCAAATTCTTACCTCAACAAGCCCTGATGGTGAATATTTATGGGAACAGTTTTGGGGTTGCGAACTATGTAACGACGAATTCCACAATCTTACCATAAATCGCAATGGTGATATTATTGTTGTTACCAAGGCAGGCGTTTATTGTTTTGATGGCGATGGCACGGGGCTATCTGATAAAGGCTGGCCAAAAAGATATGGAGATTATGGTAATACTTCTAGTAAATAAAAGCCTCTGTCATTCGAGAGAAGCTTTCCGCCGTTGCGGATTGTGACGAGAAATCTCCTGAGAAACAACCACTTGCCCAGGAGATTTCTCCCTCCGGTCGAAATGACAACACAACAAAAAAGACAACAATGAAAACATTTAAAAACTTCCTGATACTGATATTTGCCTTTGGGATACTTACCATTCCTTTTGGTTGCAAAAAACCCGTTGACAAACCTGAACCAGAACCGGAACCTCAGCCAAATGAGATTATTATTGCCGAAACAGCCAAGCCCCTGAATTTGGAAACCAGGACAGCAATTATTGGCATCGACACTACAAACTTCACTTTCACTTTTAATGCTGAAACCGATCTTTTAAGTAATTTGAAAGTTGGTGACATATTAGTCGACAGCACATCGGATTTTGCACAATACGGCTACCTCAGAAAAGTAACCGGAATACAAGAAACAAAAGGCGAGACCACTGTAACAACTTCTCCTGCAGGACTTACCGAAGCTGTATTGCAAGGAAATATAGATTTCAATAGCGGCAAACTAAAAACCAGTCAGATACAACGAATGGTTTTGGCTGACGGTGTTACACTAAAAACATTAAAAAATACCGACTTTACCGTTTTCGACATGAACTACGACATGGAGTTTGGAAGCGGTAATGATAAAATTACAGTAAGTGGAAATACACAGTTAGACATAGATATATTTTTCAAATTCAATTGGAGTTATTGTATTATGTGTGCACCACCCGAAGTGGAAATTAATTTGTTTGAAACGGGTGTGGAAATCAACCAGAGTGCTTCCATCAATGTAAGTTCAGAATATGGAGCAAGCATAACACACCGCATTCCCATTGCAACTTATTATTTTGAACCATGGACTTTCACCCTGGGACCTATTCCGGTTGTGTTTGTGCCAAAAATTGAATTGTTTGTGGAAGTTGATGGCAGCATTACCGCTGACTTTTCAACAGGAGCTTCTGAATCCTTTACCGGGCGACTGGGTACCAAATACACATCCGACGATGGCTGGGGAACAATAAAAGAAAAAACCTTTACTTACGACTATTACCCTCCAGAACTCAACCTCTCAGCAAATATTGAAGCCAATGTTGGTCCCGAAGTAAGTCTATTGCTTTATGGTGTTGCCGGACCATTCACCAATATAACAGCCTGCTCGCTACTTGAGGCAGAAATTCATACCGGAACCGACAATTGGGATTTGGACTATAAAGTAGGCGTTAAAACTGAAGTGGGAATAAAGATTGATGTGATGCTTTTCGAAGAGGAATGGAGTACTGATTTTTGCCTGTTTGAACAAAGTTTAATGCATCTTGATAATGAACCCCTGGATAATGGCATTTTCTGGGAGTACCCAATTGATGGACATTGGTATTCGCTAGGTAGTGAAATTAATCTACAAGCCAGAACCACTGGAGCAATTCCCACAGAGGTTCAGTTTGTTGTTGATGGCAATGTAATAGCAACTGATGCGGAAAATCCATTTGAGTACAACTGGAATACAACAGGAATATCTCATGGTGAACATAATTTGGTGGTAAATTATATATTGGGGGGCAATGTTATTTCTACGGATGCAATCACCATCAGCCTGCTAAATGCAGAATGGGAAATAGTAGACTTAACTAATCTGGGGCAAAACAATGAAACCATAAATTATGATGTATTTTTTAGCGATACAGACAATGGATGGATGGTAGGCGGAAGCGGTTATGGATTTGGTGGATATTTACTACATACAACAGATGCAGGACAATCATGGAACAAAATCAGCCCAGAGGATTTTATGATAACAATGCAGGAAATACAATTTATTAATGATGAGGAACTGGCTATCAGACTGATGAATGGTTCTGTATATACTAGTGGAATCTGGGATAAAGAATATGGTTATCTTGATCAGGCAGGTAATTGGAAAGTTACTTTTAACGGTTATGATGTATTAAGCCTTGCCATGAGTTCAAACGGTAACCTAACAGCCATTGGCCGACATTATTCTGATAATCAACTATACATAGTAACTGCAAACTCGATTACTCATGAGTTTAATAGTGCAACTCTAATTGAAAAGTATTATGACGATCTCCCTGCCAATTCTAAAGTATATTTTAGAAATACAAAAGGAATAATTTATAACATTAAAGATCAGGGCAATTCGTTGAAACAATATATCATGCTTTCGGAAAATGGTGGTAGTAGTTGGGAAATAATAGCAATAAATGCTCAGGGTATAACCCGTGAGGACAGGGTTTATGGTGCTTACTTTTTAGATGAGCAAAAAGGATGGCTTGTGGGTAAAGAAAGTCAGGGATATGCGTTTGTACTGATAACTGAAGACGGCGGACAAACCTGGGAGAAAGTTGATGTGGAAGAAGCACACAGTTTTGGCTCAGTATATTTCATGAGCGATATGGAGGGGTATGCTACCAGTAATACATCAAATACTTATGGTGATCCGGATTATAAACTGTTCCATACTATGGATGGAGGTTATACCTGGGAATCCGTTGAATTAGCTTACACAAAACTACCTATGTACAAAGTAGTGTTTCAAGGACCATATTTAGGATATGCTGTTGGACATGGATCTGAGACATATAGGTTCTCAGTTGGAAAATAATTTTTCATAATGATGTTAAAAGCCTGTATGGAATTTATTTCTACAGGCTTTTTTTATGCTCTTGAATCGTTATAAAAAAAACCTCAACCAGATTTCTGATTGAGGTTTTTTATATTATATGAATTGCTTATCTCTGAAGAGCAAGACGTTTAAAAGAAGTAACAGTAAGTCCTTTTTCTACTGAATCAAGATACTGACTAACATTTTGCTTTGTGTTCTTAATAAAAGACTGATTAACAAGAGTATTCTCTTTATAGAATTTATTCAACTTACCCATTGCAATCTTCTCAAGCATTTCTTCCGGTTTACCTTCCTGACGAGCCTGATCTTTACCAATCTCAATCTCACGATCAATAGTCTCCTGACTAATATCACCTTTATCGAGTGCTATTGGCGACATAGCTGCAATTTGCATTACAACATCCTTACCAGCATCGTTCAGATTGTCGCCAGTTTTATTAAATCCGGCAGTAGATGCAATACGGTTACCAGGATGAATGTAAGCATAAACACTATCAGCTTCAACAACTTCATAATGTCCTAATTGAATTTTTTCACCAATTACTCCTGTTTGGTCTAAAACAGTTTCTTCAACAGTACGTCCATTCAATAAAAGGGCTTTTAAAGCATCTGTATCAGCAGCACGATTTTCAACTGCAACATCCAAAACTGATTGAACATACGCGATAAAGTCAGCATTAATTGCAACAAAATCTGTCTCACAGTTAATCATAATTGAAGCTGCAAATTTCTTATCGTCGCTAACCTTTGCAAGTACAACACCTTCACCAGCATCACGGTCAGCACGCTTTGCAGCAACTTTCTGACCTTTTTTTCTAAGTACATCAATTGCATTCTCCAAATCGCCTTCGCACTCAACAAGAGCATTTTTGCAATCCATCATTCCTGCACCGGTAATCTTCCTAAGTTCGTTTACCTGTTGGGCTGTAATCTTCATCTTATTATTTTTTAATTCTAATAAATCTATTATTTCTTTTTTGAGATAGGCTTTCTGGTTCTTTTTGGTCTTGAGACTTCCTTCTCTCCATCAACTTTAGGAGTAGTCTTTGAACCTTTTTCAGCATCTACATCAGCCTGATCTTCAGCATCCTGAAGTGCTTTTGATTTTGCTTTTAAATCTTCCTTTTTAGCTTCTCTTTCTTTAATTTCAGCATCTTTTTTGTCTTTGCTCAACTTCCTTTCATTTAATCCTTCAGCAACAGACTGAGCAACTGCATTAACAATCAATGAAATTGATTTTGAGGCATCATCATTTGATGGGATAGGAAAATCAACCAATGTTGGATCTGAATTGGTATCAACCATTCCAAATACAGGAATATTAAGTTTTCTAGCTTCAGAGAGAGCAATATGCTCTTTGTTAATATCAACAATAAACAATGCTGAAGGAATACGGTTCATATCAGATATACTACCAAGTGTTTTTTCAAGTTTTGCACGTTCACGAGTAATTTGTAAACGTTCACGTTTTGATAGGTTTTTATAAGCAGGACTTACAACAAGTTTATCAATACTTGACATTTTGCGTATTGCTTTACGGATAGTCGCAAAGTTGGTTAGCATACCACCTGTCCAACGCTCCGTAATATAAGGCATATTAATTTTCTTAACTGTCTCCGTAACTATTTCCTTAGCTTGTTTTTTTGTAGCTACGAAAAGTATTTTACGCCCTGATTTAGCAATTTGCTTGAGAGCATTTCTTGCTTCATCAAGTTTAGCCTCTGTTTTATACAGATCAATAATGTGAATACCATTACGCTCCATAAAAATATAAGGAGCCATGTTTGGATTCCATTTGCGACGAAGGTGACCAAAATGTACACCTGCATCTAGCAAATTCTCAAAATTTACTTTACTCATTTCTTTAATTTTTTGTTTACATTCTCTTTGTCAACCACCAAATAGTTCATAATGAAGTTTTGGCAGTTTGGATACTAAACTCGTTCCGGTATATTGGAAAAAAATATTAACGCTTACTGAACTGGAATTTCTTACGTGCTTTTGGCTGACCAGGTTTCTTGCGCTCTACCATACGAGGGTCGCGACGCATAAGTCCGTTTTCTTTAAGAATAGGACGATATTCCGGATCAATTTTAACAAGTGCACGTGAAATTGCGAGGCGAAGAGCTTCAGCCTGTCCGGTAACACCACCACCACCAAGATTTACTTTAATGTCGTATTTTCCCATATTGTCAGTCAGCATTAATGGCTGCTCAACAACATAATGTAAAGTGGCTGTTGGAAAAAATTCTTTGTAATCACGTTTATTAATAGTGATCTTTCCTTCGCCTTCACTAAGGTATATCCTTGCAATTGCGGTTTTTCTTCTACCGAGTGTATTAACAATTTCCATTGCTTAATTATCTGATTGATTTTAAATTTATTTTCTTAGGTTTCTGAGCCTCTTGTTTGTGCTCGCTACCAACATATACATAAAGGTTACGGAATAATTCTGCACCTAACTTATTTTTTGGCAACATTCCTTTTATGGCTTTCTCAACCATTGCAAAAGGTTTCTTTTCCATAAGTTCACGAGCAGTTAGACTTCTTTGTCCACCAGGATATCCACTGTGACGAATATACTCTTTTGCTTCCCATTTATCTCCCGTTAATCTTATCTTCTCTGCATTGATAATAATAACATTATCTCCACAATCAACGTGAGGTGTGTACTCAGGCTTGTGCTTTCCACGTAACAAATTTGCTGATACTGATGCTAGCCTTCCCAACACTTCATTTTCGGCATCAATTAAAAGCCACTCTTTATTAACAGTGTTTTTATTGGCACTAACTGTCTTATAACTTAATGTATTCATTCTATCTATATGTTTCTTAAGCCGTTCTTAAATAGCCCTAAAAATCGGGCTGCAAAAATAAAAACATTATTTGGTTTAAACAAATTTGTAAACAATATTTTGTTGATATTTTATTTCTCTTTCTAACTATCAATGTTTTAAAGGTTTACAGGGTTTGTTTATAAGATTAATGAAAGTTAATAATTCCTAAAAAGGAAATGATATATCTAATAAACAAGTTTACTCACTCTCCCAATGCTTCTTTTACCCCTTTTATCAATACTTTTTTAGTTTTTATTCCCAAAAATTGTTTAACGGGTTTCCCATCTTTAAAAATTATTATTGTAGGGATACTTCTAATTTTTAGTTCTCCAGCAATTTTTTTATTCTGATCAACATCAAGCTTACAAATATTTGCCTTATCACCTAATTCTTCTGCTACTTCACTTACAATAGGCCCCTGTATTTTACATGGTGTACACCAGGGTGCCCAAAAATCAACTAAACTAATACCCTTCTTAGTTACAGCCTTAAAATTTGCATCACTTAGAATTTTTAGTTTTTCGCTATCAGAACCCTCAGTCATTCCCTTTATCATTTTATACCTCTTATAAAAGGCAAACAGAAAAACTACAACTAGAATACCCATTGGAATCCAGAAGTAGAAATTTATTGATAATATTATCATTGTTACTAGTTATTGGTTATTAGTCATTGATTGTCATTGGTCATTAATTGTTATTGGTCATTAATTGTTATTGGTCATTGATTGTTATTGGTCATTGATTGTCATTAGTTTTTGTTTCAATTATCCAATGACTAATTATCCACTTCCTTCTCAATTAATCCTTCTAAATATTCCTTACTCTCAATACCTGGCATGCGAGCAATTTCTATTCCATTATTTATAAGTATTAAAAAAGGGACATTCCTTACACCAAACTTATCAGAAAGTACGCGATTATCACCTACATGTACTTTACAAACTTTAAGTTTTCCTACATACTTCTCTGCCAACTCTTCATAAATTTTATCCTGAGCAACACATGCAGAGCACCATTCAGCCCAGAAATCTAATAAGATAAGTCCATCATTAATATGGTCTTCCCAGTTAACAAAGTTGATATTGATAAAGTTTCCTTCCTTCATAAAAGGCGGCAAAGATAGCAATATTTGGATGAGAAAGAGAGACAGGAATTGGGGATTAAAATTATCTGTTTTTTTAATCTACCAAATAATATACCATTGTAGTAACAACTCTAACCTTTTTAATATGAGGTGTATTGCTGTCGCGATCATAGATAGAGAATTGACCCTGATAGGCTTGCTTTATTTTACCCAATTTGCTTTGTGAATCGGAAGCGAATTTTTGAGCAACCACCCTGGCCTTTGCAGTTGCCTCTTCTACCATTTGTGGTTTAATCTCATTTAAACCTGTAAATAAAAACTCCAGTCGGTTATCATAATTATAGGGCTCAATTGCAACACCTTTTTTCCCTAACTCTCCTATTTGATTCATTGTCTCCCTTGTGAGGTCAACTTTATGAGTATAAACAGTTATGGTGTTTGTAGAAATATATCTGAACTTAGTATTCTGATTAGAGTATGCATCAGCAACGCGGTCGTTGGTGGCAATCTGACCAATGCTAATTTCCTCATCTTCAAAGCCTTTATCATGAAGAAAATCCAGAATCATTGATTGCTTTTTTTCCAACTCATTAAACAGTACACCTAAATCATTACCAACCTGCTTAAACTTTATGGGCCATATGGCAATATTCGCTTTAACTTCCCTTTCAGAAAGCCCTTTTACATTTACAACTCTATCACGTGATTTTAAATATTTAGCTGATGAATAAATGGCATAACCAAGTATGGAAAGACCAATGGCGATAAAAAGACCTAATACGGCATTTGTGCTTTTTGAACTCATTACTTTTTTACCAAAATTAATACTTTTTCTTAGAAGGAACTCTAGATTCTTTTTTATGTGTTTAATACTATTCGTCCAATGTTTCATCAAAGGCTTCGCTCCTCCAATCTTCCATCACTCCATCCCTCCTCCCCATTAAATCAGATTTCCATTATAAGTACATTATGTGTGATTTAGTATATGTTTTGCATTCAAGGTTCTACTTCCACTCAACAATAGTTCCTCTTTCTTTGTCTAACAATGATTTTGGAATTGTTGTTTTTATTGTTTCAGCCAATAACTGAAGAAGTTTTGCCTTTTCATATTTACGGGTATAAACTAAAGATACTTCTCGCAAAGGAACAATATTAGAAAATTTTTGTGTTTGTTGTTTTCTTTTTTCATCCATTTCAATTGCAGCCAGTTCAGGTATTAATGTAAATCCACCTTCTTTATCGATTATCTTAATCAGCGTGTCTAGACTGCCTCCCTCAAATTCGAAGGGTAAATCCGATTCTTTTAATTCATGCAAGTCACAGAGGTTTATTACCTGATGCCTAAAGCAGTGACCGTCGTTCAAAAGCCATATATCACTTGAAGCGATGTCTTTAATTTTAATGCCATTACTGTTAGAAAATCGATGATTTTTGCTCGAGTAAATTAACATTTCCTCATAATAAAGAGGAAACTCAATTATTCTACTTTCATTTATTGGTGTGACTAAAATACCAACGTCAATGAGGTCCTTTTTCAATTGACGAATTATCTCGTCTGTTACAATTTCATTTATTATTAGATGTAAGTTTGGGTTTTGCCGTTTTAATTCCCCTGTAAATAATGGCAAAAGATAAGGTGAGATAGTTGGAATAACACCTATTCTTAAGTCACCTGTTAAATCATTCTTTTCCTCCTGAATAATTTGATCAATTCTTGCCGATTCCTGCAAAACTTTCCTTGCCTGATCAATAATCTTCTGTCCTGCAATGGTTGGCACTACAGGTTGTTTTGTTCTATCAAATATTTTTAAATCGAAATGCTCTTCCAATTTCTTTACTTGCATACTTAGCGTTGGCTGGGTAACAAAACATTTTTCAGCTGCGGTAACAAAATGTCTGTAGGTATCAACAGCAACGATATATTCAAGTTGAATTAATGTAATCATACTGCAAATATAGATATTTTCGATGTATTTATAAATATTATCGATTTGACTTATGTTGATATTGAATGTATTTTTGCAGTATAATTTTAAGATTAATAATTTAAATCATAAGAACATGAATCAAGAAGTAAAAAGAATGCCACTTTTAGGCGACGATTTCCCGCAAATGACAGTACAAACTACTCATGGTATAAAAAACCTTCCGGGTGATTATAAAGGAAAATGGTTTGTATTATTTAGCCATCCCGCTGATTTCACACCTGTGTGCACAACTGAATTTGTTGCTTTTCAGGAAAGATACGAAGAATTTCGTGCTTTAAATACTGAACTAATCGGACTAAGTGTTGACCAGGTTTTTGCCCACATTAAATGGGAAGAATGGATTAAGGAAAATATGGATATAGAAATTCAGTTTCCAATTATTGCCGATACAGGCAAGGTTGCAAACGACTTAGGTCTAATCCACCCCGGAAAAGGAACTAATACAGTAAGAGCAGTATTTATTGTTGATGCCGAAGGAAAAATCAGAATTATATTTTACTATCCTCAGGAACTTGGCAGGAATATGGATGAAATTCTACGCGCTGTAAAAGGAATGCAAACTTCTGACAAACACGGTGTAGCTATCCCAGCCAACTGGCCCAACAACAATAGATTTGGTAAAAGAGTAATTGTTCCACCAGCAACAGATGTTGAAACTGCAAAACAGCGTATGGTAGATGCAAAAGCCGGCAAACACGAATGCTACGATTGGTGGCTATGTCATAAGGAACTTCAAGATTAATTTTATCATAATAAAAAGCGACTCAAATTGGGTCGTTTTTTTTGTTTGAAATTACTTATCACTCATCTCCCCTTAGGGGATACCCGCCTCAAGCGGAGAGAGGTCTTCCTACTTGTGCACATCTTTAATAAAAGCCTCAACTTCAGGAACACCACCCTGATAAACCAGATATCCATTATAAGGTTCTCGAAGAGTAATCTCATCATTGATTGGAGTAAGCATCATCTTCTTAACTTCTTTAGGATCTTCTGTCTGGCCTAAAACCCAACTAAGTTTTACCCATGCAACTTCTGGCAACATATTTCCAGTAGGAATTATTCCTTTTGCCATCATATCACGACCGGTATCATATACAAACATATGAACATAACCCCAAAGAGTTTGCAGGGTCATATACATATGAATACCTTTTGCCTGAGCACGTTCGATAGCTGGATAAAGTTCTTTATTGACATGGCCAAGACCTGTCCCAACAAAGATAATTCCTTTATAACCTTTTTCCACCAGTGCATCAAGTGTGTCGGGTGACATGCCCGGATAATAGTATAGCATTGTTACTTTATCATGAAAATAGGGAAGAATTTTTACATTTTTATCATTACGACGCTTATTGTAGTTCTTCTTAATTAGCATAATTTCATCACGATTTATCCTTGCTAAGGGAGTATCTCCAATAGTTCTGAAAGTGGAACGATATGATGAATGCATTTTTCTTACTCTTGTTCCTTTATGAAGCAGGCCATACTCATCAGAAGTTGGACCAAACATACAAATCTGGACTTCAGCAATATCCGATTGTCCGGCGGCTTTCATAGCATGCATAAGGTTCAAAGCAGCATCAGAACTGGGTCGGTCTGAAGAACGCTGTGATCCAACCAAAACCACAGGAACAGGTAAATTCTGACACATAAATGTAAGGGCAGCACCGGTATGGTGAAGAGTGTCGGTACCATGGCCTATTACAATTCCATCAACTCCTTTTTCAATTTCTTTCCCAATGGCTTTTGCTAGTGCAACGTATTGCTTAGGACCCATATTCTCGGAAAAGACTGCAAAAATCTTTTCTGTTTCAAGATTACAGATATCTGCAAGTTCCGGTACGGCACCATAAAGTTCACCAGGAGAAAAAGCAGGGATAACTGCTCCGGTACGATAGTCTAATCGTGAGGCAATAGTTCCTCCGGTACCAAATAATTTAACTTTTGGCAAACCTGGTGTAAAAGGAAATTCCTTTTCAGGAATCTTATAATTGGCCTTTTTATACCCAGTTTCCTTCATAGAGGTAATTGTCCTGGTATCGATGCCAATATTGTAACCAGTAATAATCTTCACTACTATATGTTTATCATCATCATTTTCAGCACGTGGTAAAACTGTTCCTTCAAAAGTCCCCCTGGTGGTTTTAACTTTTGTTGTTCCCCAAACTCTTACCTGATACTTTTTCAGTATTTCTAGAGCATCACCTTTATATCCTTGAAAAATATCGTTATCCATTTTAAATCTCTTTACTTAATTCTTCCAAACTAATATTTCCTATTGCTGAATTTCTCAATTGTCCCATTATCCAGTTTCGCTGATCAATCTCATTAATTTCTGTTTTACCAAAGGCAAACTTTTCTTTTAGAATTGGAATTCTTGCCACAAGATCTTCTTTGGAATTTCTCTTGTGTTTTAAACTTACAATTATGGAGTCAAATTCCATCATTGGGTGTTCCATTAATGATGGAAGCATTTTTTCAGCTAGTTTATAATCTAGTTTTCTACTTTTTAGAAATTCAAACAAACGTAATATTACCCTATAATTAAACTCCCCCTTAAGTTTACACTGTCCTTCTGCAAATTTCAATTTATGACCAAAAAATGTTCCAAGGTAAGATGGTGAGACTTCCGTCTTATCAATTATTTCCTCCATTAAAGGAAATAAATCCTTTGAAAACAAATAAGTATAAACATCCTCGGGTACTCCCCAATCTTTTAATTTTTGGTATCTGACAATTATATCCTCTGGCAATCCTTTTTCCAGTGATTTTATATAATCATCTTCCAAAGGAATAGGTGCTGTATCTGTATCAGGATACATGCGATCGGCTCCAGGTAGTACACGCTCGAATATTGTTGTTCCGTCAGTAAGTGATTTTCTGGTTTCCTCAGGAATACCTTCCAGGGCCATTATACATCTTTCTTCAATTGTTTCAAAAGCAGTTTTGACATCTTCTTCCGGCCCCCAGAATATTATCTGAGCATCACCTTCTTTAGCATCAAGGCTTTTTTTGATAAAGTCAAGATCACCTTCATTCAGCAAACTATTAATTTCCTCCGAATGATGCATATTTGGCTTTTCAATACAAGCAATAACTTTCAAACGGTTAGTTATTTCATTGGCATACATTTTACCTGGTTGGGTAAACCAGGAAAGACTTCCACCAAAGCCCGGCAGATTCACAGCAATAATTTTTAAATTATTCTTCTTCGCTGTTTTTAAAAGCTTACTATCAAAATTTATTAAGTCTCCAATGTCCTTATGGGATAATTTCCAAATACTTTTATCAAGTCCTTTTTTAAGCAAATAATCACGCATACGCAAAAGTGACCATTGACGAAACACCTCATTATGTGTAAGTTCTGGTATCCATTTTGTATGAGCAACTCCTTTTATCTCAACTCGGGAACCACCACGGCAACTTACATTCACATCCTGTCGACCTGCTCCAATACCTGTTCTGACTTTTCCAGTACTCCTGTTTAGAAAACGAATGTAGTCGCAACCTTCTTTTACTTCATCAGGGTTTACAAAATCGGGATAAGTAACAGTCTCAATTAAAGGCATCCCAAGTCTGTCGGTTTTATAAACACGTTTATGGCCTATATCAGAAATCTCTCGACAAGAATCTTCTTCAATACTCAATTGAATTAATCTGATTTTCTTATTTGGAAGTTCCAGTTCACCCTCTACACCAATAATTGCTGTCCTTTGAAAGCCTGTAGGAATACTGCCATCAAGATATTGTTTTCTTGTTATATGTACCTCTCCTACTATATTTAGTTTAGAAAGTAAGGATATCTCAATGGAAATTTCCAGAGCTTCTCTGTTTAATGGAAATGGTGGAGTATCATCAACTTCGTAAGTACATGCCGTCTCATTTTTTATTCTGTAAGTAATCTCCTTACGTGTTCTGAATTCCATAAGTGCTGTTCCGTCGTACTCGCCTAACTCACTCAAGGTAGGACGCATATGCCTGACTATCTCTGCATCATAATCGTCGCTATCATTGTAAATTCCTGCCGGACAATGACAAAACATCTTTTCTTCCGTTAGTAACTGCTGATGGACTTCCAGTCCTGACATAAAGCCTATTTTGTCATAATCCTCCTGCCTGGCATCTTTTCTGGGAAGCCATCCGGAAGCCTTTTTTGTTTTCTCGTAATTATCTTTGGAACTAAAACTCATTGTTTTTGCTTTGAAAAAATAAATGCCAAATTTAGGAAAAAGAGAGGCTGTTTTAAAAAATTTTATTCTAAATATGAAAGTCACAGACTTTCCTTTATTAAAAGGTTGAAGATACAATCTTCAACCAGTTCTACAATAAAACAAACCAGGCTAAGTTTGTGACATAACCCTTGTGACAATAATCTGAGTTATGTCGTGACAATGAACTGAGTTAAGTCTGTGACCATAATCTGGGTTAAGTCTGTGACTTAACCCTCTCAAATAAAAAAAAGTTTGTAACTTTATTTTTAAAATTTATGCATTTAAATAATTTAATATTTACAAAGATTCTTTTCTATTTTTGTAATTCAGTATTCACAATGGTTTTTCGATATCTAATTTTTATATTTATATTATTCATTGCTTCGGCGCTTAACGCACAGCAGAAATCACGTATATACGTTAACCGTGCTGATTTGCAACTTTATGATGAGTCGTTTGGTAAGGACATTGAACGACTTATTGGAAATGTAGTACTCAAACATGAATCTACCATTTTTTACTGTGACAGCGCACATCTGAATAGTAAAAGCAGAAACTTTAATGCATTTGGAAATGTTCACATTCATGTCAACGATACGGTAGATGTTTATGGAAACCGTCTGCTATATACTGGTGAAAACAGGATAGCAAATCTTTATGATAGTGTAAAGCTCGTGGACAAAGAGACAGTACTTACAACCCAGCATCTAATTTTTAATCGCAAAACTAATATTGCCTTTTATGATGTTGGCGGGAAAATTGTTAACGAAGAAAATACTCTTACCAGCCAGAGGGGACATTATCATGCAAATACTAAGGTGCTGTATTTCCGTAAGGATGTGGTACTTATAAATCCTGACTCAGAAACTTACTCTGACACCCTAATTTACAATACAATTACCAAAACTGCCTTTTTCAAAGGGCCAACAGTTATCAGGGGTGAGGAAAGCATAATTTATTGTGAAGATGGCTGGTATGATACTGAAAACGACTATTCAGAGTTAACTCAAAGGCCAAGCATTAGTAATGCAGAACAAACAGTAACTGCTGACAGTCTTTTTTACAACAACAATATTTCATATGGACTAGCAACAGGAAATGTGGTGATTGATGACACCATTCATAGTATAATTATTAGAGGGCGAAAAGGAGAGATATGGGATGCAGATGGATTATCATATATTACTGATAGTGCAGTTGCAATTTCTTACGATAGCGAAGACTCTCTTTTTATACACGGTGATACACTTTGGATGCATTTTGACAAAGAAAGAAAAGCCAAGAAAATGATGGCATATTATGATGTCAGGATGTATAGAAAAGATCTTCAAGCCGTATGTGATTCAATGATCTACACTATGAATGATTCCACTATCAGGTTTATGAATGACCCCGTATTATGGTCAGGAAAAAACCAACTTACAGCTGATTCAATTAACGTTATTGCTTCCGGGGGCAATATTGACTCACTAATAATGTTCAATACGGCATTTATAATCTCACGTGATACTCTCGAGTCGTTCAACCAAATAAAAGGCAAGAACATGATTGGTTATTTCATGGATAACGAATTACACAAAATCAATGTTGATGGAAATGCTCAAATAGTTTACTGGATACGTGAAGAAGATGGGTATCTAGTTGGAATAAATTTTTCTGAGTCAAGCACTATGGATATAAAACTAAAGAATAATGAGATAAGCACCATTAATTTAAAAACCTCTCCGAATGAGAAAATGTATCCTAGGGAAGAAGTAAGTAAAGAGCAGGAAAGACTTAAAGATTTCCTCTGGCGGGAAGAATTGAGACCTGAAAATAAGTTTGATATTTTTACTCCAAAGAAAACAGAAAAACCTAAGACCGAATCAGAAGATTAAAACAATGAGAATTTAACATACCTTTTTGGGTTTTCCCTGATATCGTTCAATAAGAGGTTAAGTTCCTCAGCCGAGCGATTAAGTTCCATATACAAAGTGTCGTTATGCATAAGCATTCCAATTGTACCCTGTCCTTCGTTTATCTGTTTAAGAATTAAATTCAAATGGTCGATTGCAACATCTGCCCTTGCCAAAGTTCCACCAATATCTAACTGGCTAAGTGAATCGCTAACAACTTCAAAGTTAGCAATTATATTACTGATTTTGTCTCTGTTTTGACTTAAAGTATAAGTCAAAGAGTCAACATTTTCAAGTATAGCAGAGATATTAGAGCGTTCTGCTATTACCAATGAGTCTATATTGGTTGTTGTATTTTCCAGATTAATGAAAGTCCTTCTCATACTTTTAAAACTCTCAGAAAGATTTACTATGGCATCTTCATCCTAAACAGTTTGGAATGTTACAACCAATGAATCTATCGATCCAAGTAGGTTTTCTGCTTTTATCCTAATTGGCTGAACCTGTGCATTTACTTCAGCCATTAATGATGCTTCTATTGACGATTCAAGAGTATCACCTGCAACAATCATAAGCGTATCATTACCCAACTTCAGGTTAATGGCTTTTGATCCCATTAGGTCAGCACTGTAAATTCTGGCTATAGTATTTTTTGGAATTGGAAATTTATTTTGCAAGGTAAGTACAACTATTATATCTCCTGACATATTAGGGTTAAAATAAATATCACTAACCTGCCCAACTCTAAACCCATTTATCATTACAGGATTAGCTATTGTGATACCACTGATATCTTGATACTCAGCATACACCACGGTCTGCTTATTAAATATATCCTTCCCCTTCAAAAAATTATATCCCCACACAAAAAGGACGACAGCAATAATAAAAGTGAAACCTATGAATAACTTCTTATAAATCGACATGACAGTTTCTTTTCGTTAGTATATTTATCTAATTAAATGCGTCAACCCTATTTTAATTACATAAAGATATATGTATCAAAAGTAATTAATAATAAAACGTAGTAAACTACTAAAATGTTATTTTTCGTTAAGAAGTTGTTTTGCTTCTGAGATTGAAACTCTGACGCCCTTATTAAAAGCGACAGTAAACGCATCATTAAATCCCTTATTTCTCACACTTTTTTTATAGTTTTCAGCCTCTTCAAAGGTAATATACTTTCCTGAAGTATATTTGAACATACCATTATGCTCATATTCAACAATCTCAGCAAGTGACTTAAAACGCTTGTCATTCAATTGTAGTTTACGTGAACTTGTATAAAATTGAACTCTAAAAACCACATTTTCATTTTTTACAGTTTGTTTTTTTTCTTCTTTTCCTTTGTTACTATTTACAACAACAGACTCTTCAATTGCTTCTTTTCGATAATCGTAAACCCCATTTTCTTTTTCATACTCAAGTTTATATTCTTTAATGGCCCTGTAAATCGCTGAAGCCATGTATGTTTGCCCTTTTTCCGACAATAAAAATGCCTCTTCAGTGCTATTGCTTAAATACCCAAGTTCAATAAGGACTGATGGCATTGCGGTCCTCCACAGCACGAGAAAACCCGCCTGGTGAACTCCTCTGTCTTTTCTTCCTACCCGATTTTTAAACTGTTGTTGTATTTTATTGGCAAGATTGAGACTTTGGGTCAAATGTTCACTCTGAAAAAGGGTTAAACCTATATACGATTCGG
>Ga0164315_10001370_pt1 | contig 18312 bp, 19 predicted proteins | sample GuaBasSedimGuay6_FD_113737 | JGI IMG/M metagenome (GOLD analysis project Ga0164315, IMG submission 113737) | Subseafloor sediment microbial communities from Guaymas Basin, Gulf of California, Mexico - Guay6, Core 4569-2, 0-3 cm | ecosystem: Environmental > Aquatic > Marine > Hydrothermal vents...
TCATAACTTTCTAATATCTCAGGATCAATGTAAGAATTTTTGGTTGTAGCAGGCGATTCGTGTCTTAGATCCATTTGTACCTTTTTAATCGCATCTTTTAGGTAGCTCTTTTTTACTTTATCTTCGGCAGTCTTTGCGTCAAAAGGTAGTTTATCTTTTAGTAATAATTGTCTCGCGGCGTTTGTTGCATGCAAGGCCCGAAAACGATGAATAGTAGTAGGACTCCCAAAGTTTTTAAAGAACTTATTCACAGAAGAAGGTCTTACTTTAACATACTTTTTACCCTTCTTGTAAGCAAAGATATAATCGTCCTTTGCCTTGTCCTTTATGCTTTCTTTAAGTGCTTTATAAATAGATGGAGACACTTTCAAGGTAACAGCGTCTACCTTTTGCCCCTTACCTACGTATTTAAACTTTATCTTATTTCCTTTAAGCATAGAAAGGTGCTGTACCTGTAGATTAGATAGGCCCCGTACATTATCTTTTTCAGACTTTAAATTACCTATTCTGAATCGACCTTGATCTACTAGAGTTATAACTAAGGCTATCGTTCGTATTTTGGCGTCAGAGTCAGATAATCCTTTCTTTACTTTCTTTCTTATACCAGGTAAAGATTCTTCCAACTCTTTAAGTACGTTCCATTTAGTCCCCGCACCCTTCTTCATAAACTCTAGTGTATGGTGATATATTGTATCACCGGTATCAGGATCTTGCGAAGAAGCATACCACACATCGTCTGTTTTTTCCTTCCATTTAGGATTGTACTTAATACTAGATAACTTGGCTTTTATAGGTTCAAACAAGCGTAACTTTTCTTTACCTTGCGTGAAGTAGCCTGGATGCGTTTCAGGAGTTATCGGCCCTTTCTCAGCTTTTCTTGTTACTACAGCCTCTTTAATAAACTCTAATCCCTCTTTAGGCAACTTACCTGATTTAACCAACTCTGCTAAGTTTTTGGGATGTTTTCCCTTCATTATTTTGTAAACCCACTTAGTTACAAAATGATATTCCTTGTCCAATCCCATTTTCTTAACTAGAGAAACTAACTGAAAAGCCGAATCTAAATTATTGGATTTGTAATCTTTTAGTATAAGGGCTAACTTATTTCCCACTAAAGTTTTCATCTTAGGTCGAATCTTTCCAACCAACTGTTCTATCGCCTCTACTTTTCTATCCCACTTTTTATCTATATCACCTGCCGTTACAATAGAAAGGTTTAAAGCCTTTTTTATCAACGAGTCTTGAGATTTATTCCCTATTTCATGGAGATACTTTTTTGTGGCCGTAAGCCAAGAGTCAATAGAAACACCGCTCTGTCTGGTAAGTTTTAACAAACGCCTGTTAACATTTTTAGGTAGAAGGTCCTCATCGTAGTGGGCATTTATTTGACGTAAAGCGGCTACCGTATAAAATTCTGCTATTTTTGGGATGTCGTCAGCCATAGTATCTCCATAGGGAATTTGGGGGTAGTTTAAACCTCAAACTACCCCCTAGGGGAAGAACGGTGACACAGGAGAACACATATTTTAAAAAGTAAAGACCCTAACGGCAGTCTCAACAGAATTAGGATTACCAATATCTATATCTATACCACCCGACTCCACTACTAATACGAAAAGTTTATTTATAGTTTTTACAACGTCACCCGTTAGACTAACCGTACTTTTTGTGACGATAATAATCCCATTAGTAGCTACTATCTCGACGGTAGCTGATCCTACAGCCAGGGTTAATTCTTGTTCCTCAATAGCAGTTATATTGAAATTGTTATCACTAACTCCCAGAAGCGATCTATCCGTTGAGACGTTTTTGTAAAGCTTGAGTAATATTGATATGTCCATAGATCACCTATTTAATTAATTCTTTTAGCTCCTTCATTAAAGAACTAAGTATAAGGATTAGTTCCTTAAACTTAGATTCAGATTGTAAAAAGGTAGCATCCTGCCACCATTTACCTTTACTGAAAGAATTCCAGAACTTTGGAGATAGTGTATTAACCACTAGCGTACCCTTGTTATCTTTGCTTATCTTTGTTTGTAAATTCGTTGCCTGTTTTTGTAGCTTGGCTAGTGGCGTTAAAAGTGTAGTTGGAAAATCCATGTCTTTGGCATCTGCACTGAATAACCCCAAGTAGGTTATAAACTCTGATACGGCATCACTCACTGTGGCTTTAGCATCAATCAAGCCGGCATGTACCTGCTGTCTATAACCTATAACTTTTTTTTTGAGGTAAGCTCCTTAAGAATGTTCTTGGCGATCAGCTTAGATTCTTTATCTCCGGAGGAGTACAGTCTGTTAGCGATAGATATGGCTCGTGAGACTGCCTTGGCAGAAGATTTATTATCTTTACCCTTGTCCTTGTCTTCGTCGTCATCCTCGTCTTCTTCGTCTTCCTCGTCTTCATCCTCGTCCTTATCCTCTTCTTCGTCTTCGTCCTTATCCTCTTCTTCGTCCTCGTCCTCGTCCTCGTCTTCGTCCTCTTCGTCCTCATCTTCTTCGTCTTCGTCCTCGTCCTCTTCTTCGTCCTCGTCTATCTCTACAATATCCTCGTCGTCCTTGTCCTCATCCTCATCCTCATCCTCGTCGTCCTCCTTTTCGCTTGTTGCCAAATCCTCGAATATGTCATCGTCATCGCCTGTATCATCCCACACAACATCGTCATCCAAATCATCCTCTAGTTCAATATCTTTATCCTCGTCGTCAAGGGTTACAGGATTTAGAGTAGGGACAGGTAACTCGATACCCTCGGCCTCAGCGTACTCTTCCACTAATGTATCAAGCAATTCTGTTGCGGCAGTAGCTAGAACCTCAGCACTTTCTTCACTTGTTGGAGCAACGGCTTTGGCCAAAGCAAGATATTGTAATGCTTGTCTGAATTTCTTCATTTTACCCTCCTTAGATCGAAATTGGGGGTTTAACCATAAGCGTGGGTTAAACCCCCCTTGCTTTTTAGCTTACGTTTATCTAGCTTCGTCTACCAACCGCTACAGATTTGGCACCAACGATCATAAAAGCGATGATCTCAAAGATATACCATCCCCTAAGAGGAGCAGCATCTTCATACTTGGTTATAGGATTGGCGCTTATGTCGCCACGCTGTCTCAAAGCTGCATGAGTCTCGGGTGTACCTACTACATAGATGTCGCCTGTATCCAGAACCTTCAACTCAGGAAGCCTAAAAGCATCGGTTATAAGTTGCAGACCCAGCATCATTCCTAGATTACCTTCAAGAACCAATTCATGTTTTTCTACGGGACTGAACCAATCCGAGAATCCAGTCGTACCGATAATGTCATCCCACAGATCATAGGCCAGTATGCAGTAGGCACCAGGAATTCCCCATCCTGTAACCTGAGATCGAATCTGGCTGAAATGAAGCGGAGTGAACGTTGAAAAATAAGTCACTGTGTTATACACAGCCGAAGCCTCGTCAGCCATCTGTTTCCAAAGACGATCCTCTTGTACCATGATCGCTTCCAAACCATCCTGATAAGACTCTTCAAGAATATCACCAGTACTCTGACCGATATCTCGTTCCTCTACCAGAACATTATCTCCGATGTAAATCTCAGGAAGATTTTGTACGTTATTCCTGATGAACGTGGGTGTTACTTCGGAGGCCGTAGTTGCCATTACAGCTACCACGTCCTTGGTCTTAAATCGAACCTTAGCATCCTGTCCTTGCTGCAATTCCTCAAACACCGACAGACGCCGCATAAAACCCTCACGGTCGGCGGTCTCAGAAATATCCTCGGCAATAGCCTGGCCTATAGCTTTCCAAGTTTCGCCTGTAGAATCTTCATAGGCCTCAGCAAGAACCTGCCTACGAGCGTCGGCTAAAGCTTTGCGTTCTTCCATAGGATGGGCCTGGACTATGTCACCTGATTGATAGCTTGCCATAAGTCGTCCAATCTGACCCATGATATCTGCCGTGCTACTGGCATTTATATCCCCGTTAGCTGCAATAGCCCTACTTTGCTGCCCCCGAAATCTCAAGTTATCCGGGAGAGGATCTCCGTGTGCTGTTACGAACCTACGTTTTGGTGTATAGGGATTATATAACATATTTTCCTCCTTAGTAGTGAGTCTTAAAGTTCTTGGAATATACTTCTAAAGGGATTCTTAGAACTCAATCCCAAGAAACGGATTCGCAGCGTCAGGAACATGAGTTATCCTCGCACCTGTTATTGTAGCTCCCGATCCTGAAGTAGTAACTATTCCACTGGCTCCTAGCTTTACCGATGTAGCCGATGCCCAATCAATAGCAGCATCATACTGATCTGTGAATACTTCGCCTCTGATAATTACCCCAATACTTCGGATTATCTCGAAGGCAGGGTTTATATTTACGTTCGCCTCAGGATACTCAAACTTGAGTTCCAAAGCGGAAGGTGAGTACCTATAGGTTACGATCATGGCTTCTTCAGCGTCAGCCGAGTTAAAGGTAATTACTCCGGTTGTATCATTTACAGAATACTCATCGGCGTTCGTTGCATCACCTTCAGTAAGAACGGTACTATCACCTACTCGAAGTACCATGATGTTAGCGGCCACCAAGTTAGTTTTCAACTGTCCTGTATAAGGACCGGGAGAAGCAGGAACAGTTATAGCATCGACCCTACTTACAATGGAAGGAACTATATTGTGGGCCCAAGAGAATCCCACAAAAATATCCGGTGCCGTCCCTGCACTGGGACGAACGGTTTCTTCTCCTGCTTCCAATGCTTGCATAAGAGCCATTCCCTCAGCGCCCACAGAATAGCCAGTGGTAACATTCTTCTCGACTATTTTGTCTGGTCTTGTGGCATTTAATTTCAGCATACTATCCTCCTATCTGACTTATTTTTTTAAAATTTATGCACGATGGTTAAGTTTCATCCGAGAACGCATATCTACCTCATTGGGTCTGCTCTGAGGAGAGAAAAGAACACTTCCCTGTGCCAATCTTTTTGACAACTCGTTTGTATCCACTACCGCTGCCTCTTCTTTATCGGTATCCAAAGAAGAAACTTCAGCCTTTGAAATCATGGCTACAAGCTCTTTTCTCACATCCGTTCCTTTATCCATAAGATCCATGGTCTTTTCAAAGACCTTGTCTAAGAAACTGGAAGCGTGGGTACTGAATACGTTCTCGATAAGAACATGAGGAGACTGAATCCCCTCTGCTGCCAACCCTTCCCAAAGCCCTTCCTTTAAAGAATGAGGAACATCAGGAAAGATATTTTTGTTTGTTCCGTCTAAAACAGCGAGAAAAGTTTCCTTGAAATTAGCAGTAAACTCTTGTAACCGATCGTCTACTTCTTCTTGGACCTTCTCTTCAGGCATGTCTGCAGGAATTTCCCCGAGATCAGCCAATACTCTTGCCTTAGCTGCCTTCAACACACTAGCAACGGATTCAACTAACATAGCATCCGCCAAAGTCTGTGGGTAGATGTCGTCCACAAATACTTCTTTTGTTTTATCAGGATTATCTTGATCCTCGAGAAATATTCGGGCAACAGGTACACCTGATATAATAACGTTTCTTATAACGTTACCCGTGGGACTATCCCACAAATCCATCTGAACCTGTTTTACATCAGCTATCGTCGATGCCAAGATATCCTTTACAGAGTTGGCAAAACAAACAGCTTTCTCCCCTTTTTTATTTGTATCCTCCGCATCTTTAGCGTCCTTGGCGTCCTGGGCATCCTTGGCGTCCTGGGCGTCTTTAGCATCTTTGGTGTCTTTATCGCCGTCCTCGTCATCATCCTTCTTCTTGTCACTGTCAGCCCCTTCACCTACTACTTCAGCGTTGTCCAATGAATCTCCACAGGCAACACAAAAAAGAGTGCGGGCATATTGAGCAATGACTTCGGGTTCCAAATCGCTATACAAAGCGGAACCACACGTGAGGCAGTTAACAGAGAGATAAGTGTCTTCGGCATTAACCGTTGCAGTAACCTTATCCTCTTTAGAAGAGAGATCACCGCAATTAGGACAAAATACCATAAGCCCCGCATTAGCAGAAAAGCTCGCCCCACAAGAAGCACAATGAAAGGAAGCCACGACACAAGTCTTTGGATCAAATCCAACATAATTTCCGTTGACCACTAAGCCTGGCATAATCAACCTCCTAAGAAAAGTGTTAATAACATTATTTTATAACTGTAATAAATCATTTCCTACCGCCGTCCAATCTGCAGGATCTTTATCTAATACAGAATTCTCAAAAAACGAAATTCCTGTTAATTCCTGATAGACTAAACGGTCGTTTTTTGTGATACCCCCCTTCCCGTGTGCGTCGAAACACATACAAGAATTTTTAACATCGGTACCACAAACTGAACACCTAAACATATCAACCCAACAACCCATACTGTACGCAACACGTTCTTTTTTCAAAATAGAGTTGACCAACTCTGTGTCCTTTGTCCTATCAAAACCCGAAAGAACCAAGATTTTATATAATCCGTACTTCGGTACCGACAAAGCACAGGAATCAAAGTTTACCCCTTTGGCCTCTAAGGGGTTTTTATTGACATGATTCATAAAAGTAGGTTTCCCTATGAACGTTTTAAATGCAGGCCTACCTGCTCGAATATCAAAACTAAACAGTTCCGCAGAAGACATAGCTTGAAGATTTCTATTAGGAACATCCGATGTAACAACAGGAACTACAGATACCACATAATCCTGTACTTTTGGGGATATTTCATAAGACTTAGCACAATAAGGAAGCCAAGATATGTCCACCGACATATTACTAAAGGATTGCAACGCTTTTTGGGTAGGAATATCTGAGTCTTTTTTTGACTCAGCAAGTACGCCCGCTATTGCTTGGGGTAAAGAAAAGCTTTTCTTCTTTAAATTATGGAGCTCTATTCCTCCCGTGCAAGAGGCTGTCTGCCCGTGTACTTCTAACTTTCCCATTTTTGCTCCTCGACCTAGTCCTAATTTGTACCCCAGTCCTGTGTTTATAATTACATAAAACAGTGTTTTTATTTCAGGAATAAGGGCCCACTAAAGGTGAAGCACCTGATGCTTGTTCAGAACCAGGAATAAACTCCAATAATTTAGTAGCTTCCTTTTGAGAACCTCGTTCCGCTCTCTTTAATGCCTCTACTATGTTATCCCGTAGTTTAAGCCTTTTATTAGAAGGGATATACCGTGTCGAGGAAAATCCCATATCTTCCTCTTCACCAGCAGGAGCAAGTTTTTTTAAACCTTCTTTATAGTCAGATATAGTTTTTTTGATTTGAAGGTCATCATCTAAAGATTCCAATAGATTCTTCACAGACATCCCGCCTGCTGCTGCCCATACCCTTAAAGTTATAGGTACCCCTTTCTCTTCCATAATGGATAAAATGTCTAGATAGTTTTGATCGTATTGCGGTTGAAGCTGTTTATGCCACTGAATAGTAGGCATAATCAAGTCTTTAAAAGGGATAGTTTTTGAAGTACCTGTAACTCTGATATTATGGCTTAACTCGGCAGGCGTTCTTTTTATGAACCGATGAACTCTAGCCAAAGTAGGGAATATCTTTGTGTTAAAGGTTTTATTTGTTATATGCGACCTGAATGCTCTTAAAGACTCAATAAAAACACTCAAAGCTTGATCTAGGTGACTGTAATTTGCATCTCCAGTAAGAAAGGCCTCAGATATTCCTAAAGCCCGCATCTTAGCTTGAGTTATAGTATCCCAGTCTTCTGTGACCTTCCAAAAATCTCCTCCTTGTTTTACTTCGTTTACCTGTATACCTGTTTTAGTGGCAATAACAGCCCCTAATGGATCCATATCAGCACCTATGAATAGATCCATTAGGTCTTCTAGTTGCTCTTCAGTAGGATCCCAATTATCGTCTCCTGCTGTTATATGTAAAATAGCTCTCTGCCTTCTTAAAGCAGAATTTATTGTACCCTGCAACAAGGTTTGCTCTAACACGAAAAAAGGTATAATTCTAGATAGGTAAGAAGTACCTAAATCGCTAGGATTAGTCTTGCGACCTAAGTAAAGAGTATTTACTGGATCCAGAGCCACTTTACCTGATAGTAACTTAGTTAGAAGAGAGGGGGACAGTTCGTTTCTAGCCTCCACATCTCTATAATCTTTAGACGTTAAAAACTTTCTGAAATCTTTGGATACCTTCATATCTATTTTAGGGTCATAACCTTGTAACGGAACCGCTGTTACATCACAGGTTGCAGGATCTTGAATTATAGCATCTGTAAAAATACCCAAGGTTTCGTTAAATACCAAAGTACCTATAACTTTACCTATTACCATATACTCTACCGCTATCTGAGGCATTAACGATTGTATATCCAACTGTTCCAGGGTAGATTCGTATATATCAAGTATCTTAGGATCACTAATTCCTGTTAAGGAGGCCTCTGAGAAAGGTAACATAGCCATTAAATCTACGGCTGATCCCGCTACAGCATCACTTTGATAAACCTGGCGATATAGTTTATATAAAGCTAGGTCTGTTTTAGGAAGAAAACCCTCTAAAGCCCCTTTAAGTCCGTCTGTGTCCAAAGAATACAAACGTTGATTGGTATTGGATTGGGCTGTTACTTGACTGGACCTAGATTTGTGTTTTCCTGTACCTTGGGACTTTGTAGGTAATTGAAATATCATAATGCCTCCCTCTACATAACAGGAACGGAGATTGCAGGAACGGGAACTGATATATTATCTTGTGTGCAGTAAATGGCCTGTCTTCCCTGCGCTAAAATAACAGGTATCATAGATGTAGCACATCTGGGACATAACTTATTCTCAAATATAAAAGAGGCCTGTCCCTTCTTCACCTCTCGTCTAAGAATATCCAATGCTTTGGGAAGACTTTCCTTTTCTATAGTAGAACCTAAGGCATTACGTAACATAACCTCCAGTTTTACTTTGTTGACAGGAAAGTCTTTACCCTCACAAAACTGACCGACCAAACTCTTAGGGGTATATGTCATTACAATTCTCCTAATATTATTTTTCTTCGACTAGTTGTAACCATCTCTTTCTTATACCAAAAACCTTAGCTACCATATCTCCCATATTACCTTTCATTACCTTTTTTGCAGCTTTAGCCCTTCGATCACACTTTTCTGAGGTCCCTATTTTTGCGGCTTGGATTACGGCTAACTTCTTTGCCTTATCTTCGTCCTTCCTAGCTTTCATCTTTAAGGATTCCATACGTTGCAGGTCTTTTGTATCGGGTTCAACTTTTGCCTCAGTAGTCAACACTGTTTTCAAATGTTTGGCTTCTGTTACGTATCCTTTATTTTCTAATCCTTTTATTATAGAATTTATCATATCCATAAGTTTTTCTCCTGTTATTGATTTTTATTTGCTGTAAGTTCTTAAACAACCTATACCTGTACCTCTCCCAGAAGATAGCTTACGTCCTGAGTTTCTGCTATAGTGTCGAGATACACCTATAGTTAAATTTTGACCACTAGTAATAAAGGCTTCGGGTTGTACTTCACTAGAATCTAGTAATCTTAGTTTATCCTGTACCTCTTCATCGGTAGTAAAGGCTAGACATAAACTAAGCGCCCTGAATAAATCATCGTCTATATCTGAGCCCCCCTTTTCTATTCTTCTTCCTGAATCTTGTACAGTAACTATTTGAAGTAGTAGGTGGGCTATAGGTTTATACAAGAAGAAATCTTCGTAGTCCTGAATTCCCTCAATTATCTCCTGCCATTTTGCTATTTCAAGTTTGGGGAACAGAACCTTATCCCCCAATAAAGATGACCTAATACCCTCAAAGTCAGAATAGGTTAAAGAATAACGGGAACAAGCAGTAGGATAGTCTGTTTCTACCATCTGTTGGATATCTATTGATTGCCATCTATCTAAAAATACCCAAGCAACATTTAGATTATCCAATATTGGAACCAAAACGTTTTTATACATATAAGGAAAATGAACGGGTTTGTTGTCTACAGGTTTAATCTCAATAGCACCCTCTAACGTAGCAATGTCCTGATCTATATCATAACTAAGAGCCGTTACAGCAAAAGCATTTTTAGAGAAACCCGCATCAATACCTATTAACACAGGTTTCTTTGGGTTCCGTATATGGTTCATAGAGGCAGCAATAAATCTGGATTTCCTTTTGTTCATAACCTCTATTATAGAATAACCAAAGCAGTTTTTCTTAGAGGGTCTTACATTTTCTAATAAAGGTCTAGGGCTAGATATAAAGGGATTATCTGTTAATGGAGGAAAGGCCCCAAAGTTTTTTCTGGCTCCTTTAGGATCTTTTGCGAACTCGTCGTCAAAATCTTCTCTTGTTAGTCGTGGGTTAAACTCCCAAGTGGGATAATGACAAGCTCTCATAGAGCTTATTTTACGGCTTGTATATAGAAGCCGCATAATTTTATCCCGGGCTGTTGAAGGTGATGATATATTAACCGCGTAAGCTGTAGGTACATGATAATCACCTGTTCTTTTTACCAACAGTTTAGCAGCAACCCTTATAGTTTTTAGAGAGTTGTTAAGAGGATTATATATCTCATCTGGATTTAATTTTACACTTTTAGGTCCTCCGCTAAACCAACCTAACTCATCAATACCGTAACCGAATCTTGTAGGCCCTCTTATAATACGACTATCAGGACCTATAGGAGAGGCCTGAATGTTCTTATGCTTATACCAAATAAAAGTCTCTTTATACTTAAGAACTGGGTTTATACCTAACGCTTTGCATTGGTCATCAAGAAACTTATGATAATCTTTAAACCACCAAGAATCATTTATATAACCCGAGAAGAAATCCCACAGAGTATCTTTAGCCTGCTGAAAAGTCAAAGCTAGAAAGGACATATGCAGCTTAGTAGACCTAGGTAAACCAAAAAACTCAGCAGGCGATCCATCAATTTTTGCATATCTATGCCACATATAAGAAGCTAGCAAACCGAATAAGGCTGTCTTTCCTCCTCTTTGCCCTACCACGCCAGTGAACTCATCATAAACAGGGTAACCCGGAAACACCCCATTAAAATCTTCTATAAGCTCAAGACGATTCTTACCGCATTTAGGGCATTTACCGTATTCAAGAAAAGTTATGTTGTCTAAAATATTCCCCATACTCTGATCGTATAAGTCAAGATATTTATGATTAGTACACTTTTTATTAGGACAAAAGTCCCCAAACAAAAACATGGCTTCCTGTAGTTGTCGAGGGAAAGGTTCAGCTCCTAAATAGTCTAAACAAAATGTAATCCAGTTAGGCGCTAACCTAAAATCGGAGGCATCCAAGCTATCTGTTAAATTATTGTCAAAAGACGAAGAGCTACCTAAACTTTTTATAAGAGAAATAAAAGGAGAGCTTATATCAGGTTCCCATCTCTTACACACTTTATCTTTCTCCACGTACTTGTCCATCTTGGCACAACTAGTGTGTCTTGCGCAGTTATAACAAGTAGGTGTAAGAACTATATAGTTGGAACATTTTTTAGTGGTAGTACACCTTTTAAGTGTTTTAAAAACGCAATCACCACAATAATTAGGATCTAACGCAAGCTCGGCATTTTTCATTTACTTTTTCTTCCCTTTTTCGTACTCTTAGGTTTACTAATAGAATTATCTGGTAAGTATCTGTCTAAAATCTTAAGTATTCCGTTTAGTTCCCCTTTAGATATAGCCCCACCTACAGACTCTTGCCTCAGACTAGTCAATATAGGTGTAATACTCGGCTTTGTGTATTGTGGATACAGGTACTCTATAAAGTTGGTATAGGTTAGAAGAGAGCTTGTTATTAACGTAGGACCTGATTGTGGAGTCTTCTCAGGTAACATAGACTTTCTATCTAGCTCTATTAAAGACGCAGGAGACTTGCCACAAAAAGGGCAGTAACGAGTACCCCTGAATAATCTTCCCATACACGAAGGGCAAGTATAAAACATAGTGTTGTTTCTTCGTCTCGGTTGTTTTAAAAGAATTTCAGGATGAGGTGTCGTATAGTATTTAGAAGGTACAGGATCTACACAGGGATTAATTGCATGAGCAAAGTTAGATGCCTCCCACTCTAAGCAATCCTTTATATTCGTATCTATATTAGATAAAAAGGATTTTACATCTCCCGAAGATTGTATATCTCCACGTAACACAGGATAGACCTGTTTAACAAGCCATCCTTTTAGATCGGGTTTGTTCTGTACAGTCATAACAAGCCTCCGTTAGGCAGGAGAGTTTAATGTTCTTTTTAATTCTTTGACCTCGCTATCGTAACTCCTGAAAGTAGAGTTAAGATATTCTACCTTTAATTGTGTAAATGTCTCTGGTTCAATATCAAACGTAAATACAAACTTTCTCCCTTCATTAACTTTTTTGGGGATTTCGGCGTAGGGAATAGCCTTAACAACTTTAAAATACGCAGCCATACCTATATCGTTTACTACAACCATAACGTACTCCTTAATCAGAAGGTTCCAAATCTATAGACCTATCTAAATCCTTAAAGGATACTCGTTTTAATCTTGCAGCACGAAGAGGTGCCTTTAAATCAGATTTTAAAATAGGCATAGAAGATTTAATCGAATCAAGTTTTTTTCTTAAAGTATATCTTTGGGTTCTTGTTATATCAGGATCGGTTAAAATCCTTAAAGCCTCTATAATATCTTCCACACCTGTTACTGCTTTTAAAGCTAAAAACACTTCTGGTCGCATCTAAATCTCCTAAACCGTAAAGGTATCAGTGCTGAATACAATTTCATTTGTGTTCATATAGCTAATATCAATGCTAGTTATTAGATGCCTTTGGTCCGGTTTTATTAGAAAAGTTTCTATAACAGGTTCTAGGGTTGTTTTGTAGATAAGATATCCTTCCCACTCTTCTTGTTTGGTTGTGGTTAGAGTGGCCTCAAAAACAGATGTGTCAGAGATATAGGAATCTACTATCTTTTCCATTCCTGCAATGTTTAACTTAATAGGTATTGACCTCTGAGCAGGATCATCAAACATCCAAATCAAAGCGGTCTCTACTCTATCCACATCATCTAGCGTGGACGTGATTATGGTTACACTGTAAGACACATTAATAGGTAACAGCTTTAATACAGTAGAGTAACCGTCACTAGGATTAATAGAAATCCCGTAACGACCTACAGGACCTCTAGGAATGCGATTATTAATTCTCTGCGTGGTAGTCCGCATAATAGACATAGCAGGAGTAGATATTTCTGTTCTTCCTTCTTTGGCCTTCATCCTGTTTACCAGATACTCGCCTGAGGAAACAACAATTTTAGCTAAACCCAGATTTAAGGTAGCATTTAACTTAGAAGCTAAAGCGTAACCCATGTAACCTAGCATTAGTGTACTCCTCTTGTAAATAAACCTGTTACTGCACCTAGTATAGTTCCTAGGGCAGCCAATAACGTCAATATCCCTGTTGTTAATGCTATTACCGTGTTAAAGGTTTTTTGTTTTGTTTGTACCCTTTCTACTGTAAGTGCTAATTGGTTTAAAAGTTTAGCATGTGCCGTTTGATCCCTAGCTACTTCGGTTATCCGAGTAACACAATCTGACTTACACAACTCAAAAGTATGTTGGGTAAGCCTGCCCTGTTCTTTAATATCCTCACGAATTATCGACACGGTAGTTTGTGCCGCTTTTATTTGTTCTTTTACATCGTGTTTGACATCATCCATCATACCACGCACTTCAACACGAAAGTCTCTTAAACATTCTTGAATTAAAGTTCTATCCTCCTTTACGCTTTCCCTAACGTCCTCTAAATCTTTTTTAAAGGATAAGGCTTTGTTTTCAATTTTACTATCCATATTAGAGGTTCGTGTAACCAGGCCTGCTACCCTCTCTATCAATTTAACTGAATCTACCCTCTCTACCGATTTATATGAATCTACCATGAATCACAACTCCTTGGACCTCATACTAAGATCCTTCCGAGGGTCCTCTTGCTATAATTTGCTGTTGTTTGGAGTCTTGGGAACTATCTTCAACCTTAGTGACCTGGGCTTCCTTAATTGATTGTTTTAAAAAGAATATAGCCTCTACACTTGTACCCATAAATGTGGTTTTATCTAATATCTCTAACATTAAACTTTGTTGTTCTTTAGAATCTAATAACATAACGAATCTCCTTGTAACTTAAACTAAAGGGTTTACGATTTGACAACAGTGTCTAATTGTTCTTTTAACTCTTGGACTGCCTTTATTAGCGGGGGGATAAACTCCATATAGCGCAGGGCATAGGCATCTGAATCAGGATCATACACGTATCCACCGAAATCTGCGGTGTCTATTCCTAACTTTGTTAGAGCACCTTTTACCTCTTGTGCTATCAACCCATAGTGTGTACGGCTATGCTTTATATTATGCGCAGGCGATAGTATCTTCTTTATCTCCACCTCCTCTGTATCAGGTACTTTATGCTCTCCTATAACTTTTCCCGCTTCATCATATAGAGGTACAATCTTCATTACTAAATCTTCTACCTCTTGATCTTCTTCTATCATTTTTTGTACAAATTTTCCGTTTTCTTCAACAATACTCTTTCTTATTCGTGGTTCTTTTCTTTTTATAACCTTAGGTATAGTGGTGATTTTGGTTTCTGTTTTTTCTGCCTTAATTTCATCTTTCCATATAAAAGATACGGGATTTAATTGCATTACAAAGTCTAACCCTAGAGCAGCGGTCTTTATGTTTTCCTTAAGGCGTTTATCTGAGGCACCGTTATAGGCATTAGACCACATTGCATCCCATCTGTTACCTGTAGAACCTACTTGCAGCCCCGAAGTGTACGGACCAATATCGCCACCACACGTAATCACAAAATCAGATACTACTTGAGTGGTATATAAACCCAGTACGTCATCAGCCTCGTCTGCAAAAATAACTGGGTTTTGGCCTATGTAGGTCTGTCGATCCTCTACATTAATTCCTGCCATATAACCAATAACTATTGCACGTCCTGCAGTACCTACAGGATCCCTTCCTGCTTTGTGTCCAATAAATACATTCCCACCTGTTACGGTAGTGGAACCGCTATAACCTGCTTCTTCACCTATATAAATAGATTTTTCTGAGGCTATGTAGCCTGCTTTGGTACCTATAGAAATAGCACCTGTATGATCTGCTAAACTATGATAGGTAAAGCCTGCTTCAAAGCCAATAGCTATAGTATTATAAATATGGTCAAAGCCTCCCTGATACATTGCTCTCGCACCAATAGCTACAGTTCTGTACTGATTGACATAGCTACCGCCTATTGAACGACAGGCATCCGGTCCCACAATCACACAATCTTGTAGTCTATCTATTCTTTCAGCAGCGTAATTACCTACTATAACGTAACGACCATTAGCTTGAGTAGTAGGCACGTCTTCCCAGTAAGAGAGTATACCGTGCCCGATAGCTACTGCATCGTAAACAGTAGCTGAGCTTACACTAACATTATTCCCTATAGTTATAAGTCCTGGGTGTGTATCGTCCGCACCAGCATCGTATCCCCTGGAATTGTTCCCTAGAACTACAGAATCCATTAAATAATTAGGGGGGTAAGAAAAATCCCCCAAATCGCGGGTGGTGTCAGTAGCAGATGTACCTACAATAACAGATTTAGCGTCTATGTGTAAACAAGATAAATCATCAAGCAGTATTTCTCCGCCGCAACGCAAAGCACTTGGTATACGGCGATCTACAATATTTGCAAGAACCACCGTTTGACTATTAGTGGCATACAGTATCTTAGCAATGTCTAACCCGTATATTTTTCCATCAACCGCAGAATACTGGGTATCACCTGTGTCTGCAACATAGGTTCCTTCGCTATTTCTAATAAAGCGAGTAGTACAAGGGATAACAGACGCTCCCCTGGGATATATTAAATTGAGGTCAGTAGGTACCTGGTCATAACCGCTAACACCTCCGTTATAACCCACAGTTACGTTTACTCTATACCTAGCCTGTATTCTATTCGTACAGGCAACGCTTACTAAAGGATCTACAATCTCAGTGGTAGTAAAATTGCCTCCTGAACTATAGTAGTCTTCGTTACCGTATCTGTAAAGAGTTCCTGTTTCATCTACCTCTTCGTACCACATCTCCAGCCAAATACTGGCCCATAGAGTTGCATGAATAGCAGGTATTACTGATTCGGGTATAGTTATTTGATTGTCGGAGGTAAAAGAACCATCCCAAACGAAATGATTCCCGTCGAGAATAAACTCACTAGGGCCTATTTTTAAATAATTTGTTCCGTAGTCTGTCCAAGCCCCTTTGGCTAACCAGCCGCTTTGATGTGTCTTATTTAAAGTCCTATCAATCCTATTCCCTATAGCCTTCTGCATCATGTTGACGTCTTGATCTAAAACCAAGACACCTGACTGGATAGGCACACCCCATATACTTCTTTCTTCTATAGGCAGTTCTAAAGTATATGGTTTTCCATCCCTTGAATACGCCATGGTACCTCCTATAAAGTCAACCTCAGAATCCTATTAAGAATAGTTTCGGGTGCTAAAATATTTAATCCAATAACAGGGTGTGCCCTATGATTCAACATGTATCCTGTATTTACAGTAGACGTAGCAGTTCCGCCAAACAAACCAAGTTCTCTCAAATAACCTGATACCGACGTACCGAATACGGCTGAAATCTGAAGACGATGCGTAGGCCCCGTCACTATCGTGTCACTATCATCCAGATACATTAATGACGGGACAACCCTGACTATCTCCGAGTACAACGTAGTCAAGGTTAATAGAGATTTGGCTGCCCTTTCTGTTGCATTTAAAGCATCCCAGGAAGCTTCACCACTTCCTATAGCCCAATACTGAATTCCATTCCATTGGTACTGTCCTTTCAGTAATCCCCCTACTAATACATAGAACTGGTTTACCACCCTGTTAGGAATCCAGTTGTGAATTATGGTAGTTTTCCTGGTTTTGACATTAACAAATTCGTCGTATAGAAGACCTTTTGTCCGCCGTTCCTTCGGGGTTTCAGAAATTATTTTTGACAAAACCTCAGGTTCGTAAGCCTGCTCTACAGCTTTTTGTCTTTCAACTAAAGTTTTTCGCATAGTTCCTCCTCATGTAGTTCTAACGTACCCACGAATCTTTATATAGATCCTCTATTTCAGTTAGAACAGGATCTATATAACTAATAGAACCTCCTGTAATTAATTCATCTGCTAAAGGCTCATCAAATACCTTTATATTTAATCCTTGTTGTCCTGTACCTGCTGTCACTACAGGGTACGGAGTGTCTGTATTTGTGGTATGTAGGGGCATAGTAGTTCTCATGGGTGTTAAAGGGATTAAAGGTTCCCATCTATCTTCCCACCTATATCTATTCTGCCAAGTAATGTCCCAATCAATAGTGGTAGAGTAGTTAAGTAACAGATTTGCCCATTCCGCAGCCTCTGCTGTTATTTCCACAAAATCTAACTGAGATAAAATAGGATAAACATAGTGTCTAACAAATTCTTCCAAATAATCTATGGTATCTGTAAACATCGTATCGATATCCACATAGATTTTCATGTAAAAAGTACAGGGCTGACCAAAACCCGAGCCAGTGAAATCGGGAGTAGATACGTTTATATTGGTTCGATACATAGGATGATTAGTTAAACCGTACAATTCTCCCAAGACAAGGAGATTACCTTGCGCTTCCCACCATTCTATTATGAGAAAAGTCATGCCTAACAATCTAAGGACTAATTCTAATCCCGATCTATGTCCCTTTAACAAATGTATCAAAGGGATAAAACCAGCTAAAGCCCTAAGCTGAGTAGCTCCAATATTAACTATATCTAATATATAACCGTAACCCATTTCCTTTATAACTTCTTGAACAGAGTCTCCAGATAAAGCTAATAGGTCGTAGTATTTATTTTGAATATCGTTTGTATTACACCATTCGCTATTCAAAATATGTTGGATGTCCTCTATCATCTCCTCCCAGAACTCTGTACCTCTTAGATTTTGAGGGACATAATTCCTAGCCTGTAAAACACATCTCCGATAGAAAAGGGAACTAGAACTCGAAGATGAAGAAGACATACTTGAAATAGAACTACTGGATAAAGATACACTGGAAGACACGCTCGAACTTGAAAAAGATTCGGATGACGAGGACGATTCTAATCCCGAACATATCCTATCTCCCCAGTTACCGGGAGGATAAATAGTTGGAGGCGTAGGATCATTACTTAAATACAGACCTCTTATAGCGTGTAAGTAAGAATCCACCACTACCATTTTAAAATTAAAAACTGTGGCTGCTTGTATATAATATGGTCCGCCTTCTAGCTGTTGCCAGTTCCAACCGGGTTCTGCCCTGACTCGACCTTTTATAGA
>Ga0164315_10001371_pt1 | contig 18305 bp, 31 predicted proteins | sample GuaBasSedimGuay6_FD_113737 | JGI IMG/M metagenome (GOLD analysis project Ga0164315, IMG submission 113737) | Subseafloor sediment microbial communities from Guaymas Basin, Gulf of California, Mexico - Guay6, Core 4569-2, 0-3 cm | ecosystem: Environmental > Aquatic > Marine > Hydrothermal vents...
AAGCAACAGACACAAAACACCCAGCAAATGAATTTTTAGTTGGTGGTGAAGAAGGTGACGTACCAGCAGATAAAGATGCTCAGTTAGATGAAGAAGTTGATGACTCTGGATGGGGTGGTGAACTTGTTGAAGATCTTAAATTAATCCTTCAAGATTTCGGTGATATGGATGGCGACATGAGTCAGTTATACAATGCTATAAAAGAAACCGTTGAACAATATGATGACGGTGACGAATTCAATGAAGCTCGTGGCCGTTTACAGGGAAATGATCGTGAAAATGATGATTGGGAACCTGCTGAAGATCCTGGACAAAAGTATTGGTCAGACAACATGGGTGTTGATGATGAGCCAGATTTAGAACATGATTTAGAAAAAGCTGATTACTTCAATGATCCAATGAACAAACGCCATTATGAATCTAAGACAAATGAAATGGATGATTCGTTTGATCGTAGTGGTCCATGGGATGATGACGAAGAACGTGAAGTAGACGTTGATCCTGGTTTTGACGGTACAGATGATGAAATGGAAGAGTCATATGATTCAGAAACTATGTCATTTAGAAAAATGCCAGTAACTGAAGATGACATTGAAGAGGACACTATAAGTCCTAAGCAATCATTTGCTGATGTTTTTAAGTCCATGGAAGAGAGTAATGAAGAAAAGACTGCTAATTTAGAAAAAGAATTATTTACTGAATTGTCAGAGCCTGAAGAACTAACAAAAGCTGAAAATGGCAAGTACAATTTAAGAGATACAAAGGCGTAAGGAATAACGATGAATTTAACTGATATATTTGAAGATGATGATCCAATTTCGCATTTTAATCCCGAAGTGACACAGGCATTAAAAACTGCGAGAAATCAAGCACCGTGGGCAGGGGATGATTTAGCCGCATTTGTTGAGTTAGTAACAAAACAACAAAATAGTCAAGATACACAAATTGATTCACAGTATGGCGTTAATGATACACAGGATAATGTTATTACTAAAAATTCTAAAGAGAATGACGTTCAATTTTCTGATATACATAAATTAGATGATCGTATTTCGGACTTAGAAAAAGCAAAAGGTCCTACATTGGAAGATGCTGGATTAATTCTTCGTAAAACAATGCAAGAGGTTAAGGAATTATCTGAAGACGTATCATCAGATAAAGCAACGTATACAAGTAAGCTATCAAGTTTATTACAGCAATACAAACAACTTCAAGTAACTGGCGCAGGCAGAGAAGAGTTAGATCCTTTTATGCACGAAATTAAGAAACTTAGAAAATTAATTTCAACACCAAAGCAAACTAATCAAGATCAACCATACGATATGAGAAATATTCCTACTCATACATTAGAGGCAAGACATCAACGTGCTGATCGATTAATTAAAGAAGCATACACTTTAATTAAAGAAGCAAAAGCACTTACTGAAGCGCAAGCATCTTTTGCCATTGACAATTTAGATGAACCATCTAATAATAGCATTGATTTTACCCCAAGTAATAAAAAGTATGATGTTGTTAATCCAGAAATCACACGTGAAAAGAAAAAGTCCAAGCAAGAAATAATTCAAATGTTATCAAAATTGAAGCATGTTTATCAAAACATAGTCAATTCATATCGTGGAAGTAGTGACCCTATGGCAAAGCGAGCTGATGCCCAACGAGCAAAACAATTAAAAATGGCCATTAATCGTTTAAAAAGCCAATTAATGGATATGGAATAACTTACCAAAATATTTGACTTTTCCTATGTAATGCTATACAATAGCTTTAATTACATAGGAGAATTTAATGAGCGACAATAAAGTTTTTAATTCAGATGAAAAAGCAAAATTAGTACACCTTGTGAATGAAGGCGTTAGAGTTATGGATGAAGTAGAAATCCTTAACGGCGGACTATCAGACACAGTAAAAGCAATTGCCGAAGAAATGGAAATCAAACCTGGCATTCTTAAAAAAGCAATTCGCACAGCATTCAAATCAAACTTCCATCAAGCAACTGACGATTATGAATTGTTAGAAAATATTCTTGAATCTGTAGGCCGAACTACATAAGATGAGATGATACAATATACCACTGCATAATTTCGGATCGTGTAGTGGTATTATTGTGAAATACAACTAAGGGAAAAATGATTTGAGCTATGTTGATGGTATATATGATAAGAACAGCAATAAAGTTAGGATAGTAGAACGGGTAAACAATGAGCGGGTATTTACAGAGTATCAAGCTGATTATTCTTTTTACTATCCTGATTCGAGTGGTAAATTTACATCAACTTATGGTGAACGTTTATCCAAGGTTGTGTGTCTTACTAACGAAGACTTCCAAAAAGAAAAACGCATCCACAGTGGTGTATTGTATGAAAGTGATATCAAACCAATCAATAAATGCCTGGAACAGCAGTATAGTGGTAAACAATCCCCAGTTCTACATACAGCGTTCTTTGATATCGAGGTCGATTTTCATAAAGAGAAAGGTTTCGCACCACCTGCTGATCCCTTCAATAAAATAACCGCAATATCTATATATTTAGATTGGATGGATAAACTTATTTGTCTTGTCATCCCTCCCAAAAACATCACAGTAGCAGACGCAAAAATAATATGTCAAGACTTCGATGACACTATAGTCTATGCATCAGAACGAGAAATGATAACAGATTTTCTGGACTTAATCGAAGATGCTGATGTACTTAGTGGGTGGAATAGTGAAGGTTTTGATATTCCGTATGTAGTAAATCGTATTGGTAGAATATTAAAGAAATCCGTTGCGTCAAAACTATGTCTATGGAACAAAAACCCCAAAAAAAGAACATTTGAACGATATGGTGCTGAGCAAGTCACATATGATTTAATTGGTCGGCTTCATATGGATTATATGCAATTGTATATGAAATATACATATCATGAAATGCATTCTTATGCGTTAGATGCAATTGCTGAATATGAATTGGGTGATAAAAAGGTGGTGTATAAAGGTACATTATATGACTTATACAATAATGATTTTAAAAAGTTCGTAGAATACTCAAGACATGATACATATCTGCTATATAAATTAGATCAGAAATTAAAGTTCATATCATTAGCATCAGAAATTGCTCATGCCAATACTGTATTGATACCTGTAACAATGGGAGCAGTAGCAGTAACTGAGCAAGCAATTATCAATGAATCCCATGAGCGTGGATTTAGAGTTCCTGATAAAAAACGCATAAATGAAGATGATCAAGTCCAAGCCGCTGGCGCTCATGTAGCATATCCAATAAAAGGGCTTCATAAATGGATTGGGAGCACAGATATCAATTCGTTATATCCGTCAGCTATTAGATCACTCAATATGTCAAATGAAACTATCATAGGACAAGTTAGATTAACGGCAACAACCGAGCATATACTACAATCAATGGCTGATACTACTAATGACAGAGGCAGAACTGTGGCCGGTAAAACATTTGCCGCTTCATGGGAGGGGTTATTTGGCACATTGGAATATACTGCTATTATGGATTGTAGAGATGATGTAACTGTTACTATTGATTGGGAAGATGGTGGTAGTGAAGATTTCTTAGCAAAAGATGTATATGATGCTATTTTTAGTAAAGAATGTAATTGGTGTATAAGTGCCAATGGAACAATTTTTACATTAGAAAAAGAAGGAATTATTCCAGGATTATTAGCAAGATGGTATTCTGAACGTAAGGAATTACAAGCTAAGTTAAAAGATGCGTATGCTAATAATAACAAGGCAGATATTGAATATTACGATAAGTTACAACTTGTGAAAAAGATTAACTTAAACTCACTATATGGTGGATTACTTAATGTGCATTGTAGATTCTTCGATCAACGAATTGGACAATCCACGACACTTACAGGCAGGGCCATTACTAAGCATATGGCGGCCCATATAAATGAAAACTTAACAGGTAAATACGACAGCACTGGAGAAACCCTTATATATGGTGATACTGATTCTGTCTATTTCAGTGCGTGGGGAGTTATTAAAGATGCTGTAGAAAGTGGTGAACAGGAATGGGACGTAGATACCGCAGTTGCTCTATATGATTCGTTAGCAGAGGAAGTCAACGTGTCATATCCTTCATTTATGATGAACGCATTTCATACAACCCAACAAAAAGGTGAATTAATAAAATGCGGTAGAGAAGTCGTAGGTAGCTCTGGTTTGTTTATTACTAAGAAGCGTTATGCTATTATGGTTGTGGATAATGAGGGTCAGCGATGTGATGTAGATGGTAAGCCTGGAAAGATGAAAGCAATGGGATTGGATCTTAAACGCAGTGACACGCCAGTGATAATTCAAAACTTCTTAAAAGATATATTAACAGACACGTTGATAGACACGGACCAAGACACAATAATTGAAAACATAAAAGAGTTTAAAACTGCCTTCCGAGATTTACCATCGTGGGAAAAAGGTTCCCCAAAACGAATAAACAAACTCACATACTACACAGCATTAGAAGATAGATCCATTGAGACTACGGGCAAGTCCGCAAGATTGCCAGGGCACGTAAGGGCTGGCTATAATTATAATAACTTACGGGCAATAAACAAGGATAATGTCACAATGGAAATAACAGACGGAAGTAAAGCAGTAGTTTGCAGAGTTAAAGATAATGTTCTGGGAATGACCAGTGTGGCATTACCTGTAGATGAAACCAATATCCCTATATGGTTTAAAGACTTGCCGTTTGATGATGACACAATGGAAGAAGCAGTAATAAATAAAAAATTAGAAAATTTATTAGGTGTCCTGGATTGGGATATCGTTAACCGGACTAACATCCGCAGTTCTTTTGGTAATTTATTTGATTTTTGATACCAAAACACTTGACATCGTAGCAGAAAATGCTATAATATACATTAATTAGGAGAAGTAATATATGAGAGACCAATTAGTAGACCTTTTAGAACACACACATAATCTGGGATGTGTAGATCTTATTAAAATAGAAGGCACTGAAGAAGAAACAACGTTCACTGGATTAGCAGATGACCGTTCAGTTGTTATTCAAGGAAAGTTCCATGATCCAATTCCAGAATTTGTTGGCACATTTGGAATGCCAAATATGAGTAACTTAAAAACTATTCTAAGCCTTGAGCCATATAAAAAGGATGCTATTATTTCTGTTAAAAATGACAAGGAAAAAGGCCCAGTTAGCATGAACTTTAAGGAAGGCGGCGGAGATTTCCAAAATGATTTCAGATTCATGGTAAAGGAAGTTGTTGAGGATAAGCTCAAACCAGTTAAATTTAAAGGTGCTAACTGGGACGTAGAATTTGAACCAGCAGTTGCCTCTATACAGCGATTAAAGTATCAGTCAGCGGCATGTCCAGATGAATTAACATTCACAATGAAAACAGTGGACAACCAGCTTAAAATTTACTTAGGTGATCATTCCAGTCACTCCGGTGAGTTCATTTTTCAGCATGATGTTAGTGGCGATATTATTGATAAATGGCATTGGCCAATTGAACACAGCATAAACATTTTAAGTTTAGCGGGTGATAAGTCCATGAAAGTATCAAATGATGGTGCTACACAAATTACAGTTGACAGTGGTTTAGGTGAATACGTATTCATTTTACCAGCCCAATCAAAGTAAGGAATATCAATGTTAGAGATAACTTGCACTGATGGTACTATTATGGTTACTAAGATGCATACTTATGATGCAATGGGTCAACCAACTGTGGAAGTGCAATTAACAAGTACCAACGATGTGGTAACTAATACTCGTCTTGATAGACTCGAAACTGCTACAAATATCCTTTCAGAACAAGCAGAGCAGGAGTTGTTATTACGTCAACAATATCCTGCTCTACAGGATGCTTATGAAAAGTATAAAGTGATGCTCGGGTTGGTTAAGGAAGCAGTAAATGATTGATATACCAACTGGTGGCGAAAATATATCTCGAGTTATTGAAGACATAATAGAGCTTAATCATCATGACAGTTTGTTAATGCAGGACATAGAGTTACGGAAACAAAACCCTGCATTACAAGAAGCGTATGAAAAATATCAAGTAATTAAAGGGTTATCTAAATGAACGATTGTTGGAATATAACTAAACCCAGCATACGTGATAATACAACTGCGTATGAACAAACGATAAGGGAGTATTTAAATAACCCCATCACTCCTGAACGTTTCAGGAGTGAATATGAAAGTAACTTCAATAATACGACACCGCAGTACAACAGTGAACGGTATGAATACGAAATTTTCAAATTGAAAGAACGGTTATACGAACTTGAAACGGAGCAAAATTCCCAGCTCACGAAACGTTTAGCTGAACTTACATTACGTGCTGACCATCCGGCAGTACAAGAAGCGTGGGAGCAATATCAAATAATTATAAGGTTGGTACAAGAATGAACTTCGAAAGATTACTTGCTAAAATTCAATACGGAGCAAAGACCCGTTTAGGGTTAACGGACGAAGATTGCGGATGTGATGTTACAAGTGAAGAAAATCACTTGCAGTCTATTTTACGGTTACGAAACAAGGTACACGATCAAGACATAGAATTGATGGCATTAAGATTTGAACTTGAGGATAACAAGCGTTTACAGCAAGAGAACAAATCTGTTAAAAATGCTTGGGAGCAATATCAAATAGTTCTTAAACTGGCGAAAGAATAATGCCAGCAATAAATGGCAATGGACGTATTATACTACGCAACAAGAAACCAAAACATTACCAAATCATGTTAAAATTAGTACAATGTGGATAAAAATGAGTACAACGAATGATGACTTCTACGTCGGTAGAAACTATGTCGATACACAAATTAAATCTGATTTGCAAACAGAAGCTAAATTACGTGCTAAACATCCTGCTCTAAAAGTAGCATGGGAACAGTATCAAATTGTATTATCATTAGTCCTAACTGAGGAAGATAAATGAATATATTAAAGGCCTTATTAGTTTCGGAAATATCAGATGGGATATTTGATTATGGTACTAATGTTCAATCCAACGATGAGTATTTACGAACAAAGCATCCAGGGCTTAAAGAAGCCTATGATGAATATATTGAAGCTAAACGCAAGTACAATATATTGCTTAAATTAGTTAATGTTACGGATAAATTTTAGAATGAAATGTAAAACGTGTTGTTATTATACAATATTAGAACCTAAATTAAATAGTAGATATATTTGTGTAAGATATCCCCCAGTATATATGAAAAATGAATATGGTCGCCACGTAACGATGTTCCCTAATCCAGCAGGAGACTATTGGTGTGGAGAATGGAAGCCTAAAGATTTTATTAAATTGTGGCCTGGAAATTTAACAAAGGAATTCGATGAGCATTAACGAACTTAACACAGAACCTGGTGACACGCTAATAATAACTGTTGACGCAAAAACGCCCAGCAGTAAAATTCGACATCTCCAAGAAGATTTTCATAACATTTTTCGCGGACAAAATATGAAAGTTCTAATACTTTACAGTGATACTGATATCACTCTAATAAAGAGTTCAAATTTAGAAGATAATACTGATATAGATTTACGTGAGAATAACCCAGCATTACAAGATGCCTGGGAACAGTATCAAGTTGTAAAGAATTTAACAGTGAATGACAATGAGTCGTAGTATTGACCCAATGGTTGTGACATTCAGTTCTACAGAATTGCAGTTAGGGTTATTATCATTAGCGTTAAAAGATTATAAAAAGCAAGGAAAATCTATCGAACAATTTGAAGTGGACTATGATTGTGTAGTACAATACAATAGCTATGGACAAATTAAAAATATATCGTGTAATAACGATTCGACTAAAACAATGATGAAATTAAAATATGCTAAGTGAAGAAGATCAAGAATGAGATATAAACTATGAGTACACAGCTAAAGATCCGGTTTATTTCGACCAATATGCTTTACATGCCACGGACAGAAGTATTATAATAAAACTTGCTGGACAAGTGAACCGTATAAATGATATATTATTACAAGACGAGTTACTTAGGAAAAGTAACCCAACTCTCCAAGATGCTTGGGAGAAGTACCAAACTATTAGGAAATTAACAGCCCATGAATAAAGATTTAACAAAAGCACAGAAAGATTATGCAATATATTTGCCAGCCCTTTCTAATTTTTATGCCACTTATATTGGCAAGCAACAAACTGATCCAAATTATGTTCCGGCAAGTAGAATGCCTACCGGTATTCCTGAAATGGAAAATATGAATTACATGAATAAAAATAAAGGATTATTCAATTATAAATGGTCCTTGTATTCAGCAGGACATTCCAATTTAGATTTGACCAAGACGGTACCGGGCGAAGATATGATTCGTAAGAAAAGTAACGATACAATCGTAGTAGCGGATAGTGGTGGATTTCAAATTGGTAAAGGCGTATGGAAAGGGGAATGGAATAATCCTAAGCATAAAGATACAGAAAAGCGTAGAGCACTTGTATTTGATTGGCTGAGTAATATTTCCGAATATTCCATGTGCTTAGATATTCCAGCGTGGTCATATAAAAATCCTCAAGTAGCAATGGATATTGGTATTTTTACATTAGATGATGCGGTAAGTGCCACACAATATAATAATGAATATTTCATTAAAAATAAATGTGGTCCGGCAAAGTTCTTAAATGTACTACAGGGTGGTTCAAACCACGCTGAATCCAATTACTGGTATAGCGTAATGAAGCAATATTCTGACCCTGATCAATATGAAAATCATTTCCAGGGTTGGGCAATGGGTGGAGCCAACATGGCTGATGTTCATCTTATATTAAAGCGTATTGTGGAGCTAATACACGATGGATTATTAGAAAAAGGTGTTCATGACTGGATGCACTTTTTAGGAACATCTAAAATGGAATGGGCGGTGTTATTGACTGCAATACAAAGAGCAGTACGGGCCAATTATAATGAAAACTTCACAATCAGTTTTGATGCGGCAAGCCCATTTTTAGCAACAGCAAATGGAACGGTCTATCATGAAACAGTTACACCACATTTAGGTAGATGGTCATATAGAATGTCTAAAACAGCTGATGATAAAAAGTATGCCAGCGATACCAGACCATATGGTCCTGGATGTGTTGCTGATGGTATCCATCCTGTATTTGAAGATAGTCCAATTTCTGCCCACTTAAAAATGAAAGATATTTGCGTTTATGCTCCGGGAGACCTAAATAAGATAGGTAAAGAAGGAAGAACATCGTGGGATAGTTTTTCGTATGCTTTATTAATGGGCCATAATGTTTGGCATCATACTAATGCTGTTCAAGAAGGTAATAGATGCTATGATAATGGAATAATTCCTCAGATGCTGTTAGATACGCACACTGGAGATAATTTTACAGACGTGATTAATAGAATCTTCGAAGAACGGGATTATAATAAACAGATAGAAATGATTGATGACAAACATAAATTTTGGATGCAGGTTGTTGGTTTACGTGGCATGGGTGGAAAGAAAGCTATGAACCCAGGCACAGCATTTAAAGAAATGATACATAATTATGATGATTTTAACGCAATAAAAGAAGTAATAGCTAAACCTGAGCCAAAGGTTGTGGATCACAGCACAGGCCTTTTTGATTTCGGTAAATAATTTTGTCGAAATACTTGTTATTAGCGCATAATATGTTATAATTACGTTAATTGAGGGATATATGAAAGAAAAGATAGAAAAAGCATTAAGCATCATACGCACTGCGCATACGTGTTATAACAAAGGAATATTTGTAGGACATTCTGGTGGAAAGGATTCACAAGTAATACTTCACTTAGCAAATCGAGTTCTGGTTGAGTTTAAAATCGTACACAATGTTAAACCTATGCTCACACCAAATATGGATCCTGTTTCTGCATTAACAGCAATGCATCCTGAGACATTAGAGTTCCTGTATTCAGAAATTGCCAGTAACAATCATGTTTCATTTTTGCCAGCGCCAATGATGAGTAAATACATAGCATCTAACTCCTTAACTTGTCAAATAGATGGCGCTCGTATAGTAGAAGCTGAACGTGCTGGCAAAAGCGCAGATATTATTAGAGATGGCGTTAATGTTAGTAGGGCAGAAATGTCTTCTTTTGAGCCCGTGGGAATATTTGGGTTAGCAATATCATATCCAATATATGATTGGACTGATACAGATGTGTTTGATTATCTCACACAAAACAATATACCAATTAGTAGCGAATATGAGCATAATGGTGAACTGGATCAGTATCTAAATGACCGTAAATAAGTCTAAGCCCTATGTAATATTTGCCCCACACATAGATGACGAGCTAATTGGGTGTTGGTCTTTGATTAAACAAGGATTGGTACGAGAAGTTATATATTTTTTCGATATGACTCCCCTTCGTAAAATGGAAGCAAGACATATTGCAAAAGAATACGATTTTATTGTTAGCTTTGATCCAGAATTCAAAGAAATAGAAAAATCAACAGTGCTGTTAATACCTAATATACGTGATATGCACCCGCATCATAAATCAGTAAATCGTGTAATAAAAACATATTACCCGGATCACAAAAAGAAGTATTATAGCATTGATATGAATTATAAGACTGCGTTATTACCTGATTATGAGGATAAGCGCAATGCATTACTTCGCTTCTTTCCAACACAGGCATCATTATTTAATGACGCAAAATATTACTTGTTTGAATCCATACATGATTCAGAAAGTACTAAGTTTACAAAAATACATTACAAGAATGTTGATGTATATATAAACATAAACAAGTACGATCGTGATCAGATACATAATATAATTAATACTTCAACAACAATTGATGAAATAGAACAACAAATAATATGTAAGTTCCCTCACCGGGATTATAAAATTGAAATGGGTGATGAAGTTATATATTCAGGAAATTATAAAATATAGGAATATGAATGAAGATAGGCAATGAAGTAGAGGGGAGAATGCTCGGTATTAGAACATTATTCTGTACTGTAGACGAATTACGGGATGTCAAGGCTCCATTAGATCAATATTTGGTTCAACAAATATATGTATCGGATCACGATAATGTTTTGAATTTAGCTAACAATGATATTTTACAAGCATTATCCTTAAAGTATGCCATTACAGTAGAACGCACTGGTGGCATCAAATGTGTACCAGAGTATATTAACATTATGCTTGTAGTAGAAAATAAATCATTTTGGGATTTACAACCAAATGATCAGATTAAGTTCACAAAAGATTTACACGTCTATGCCGCAACCAAACGAACTATGACGTATACCCCACCTAACGACTTTGCTGGAGATTTAGAAATATGAAAAAATTATTTTATATACCAATCGAACCATTAGAAGAAAGATATACTGCACAATGGTATAAGTATTTCCCAATTGCCTTCGCAAAAGCCCGGTACGATGTTGTTACTATTGATGGCACTACCTTAACTGATTTTGTAGATACTGGCACATTTTTACCAATGAATAGCACAGTGCATTACAAAAATTCACAAATGCAGGAAATATCTAAATTATTTCAAGACAAGAAAATAAACAACGGTGATACATTTTTCATCGCTGATTTGGAATTTTGGGGTATTGAAGCTATACGACTAATGGCACAAATGAATAATATTGAGGTAAATATTTATGCCTTTTTACATGCGGCTTCGTATACAAAAGAAGATGCGTTTGAAGTTGCTCAAAAATATCAAAAATATACTGAGCTGGGTTGGGTGATGATGTGTGATGGAGTATTTGTTGGTTCGCAATATCACAAAGATGCTTTTATGGAACGTAGAGCAATGTATGCCCCGTTAGATTACAATGAAATGAATTCCAAAATCCATGTCACTGGTAATCCTATATTTTCTGATGAATTCTTAGATCACGGCAATAAAAAGAAAAATCAAATAATTATCAGTAATAGATTTGATTGGGAAAAACGGCCTAATATGAGTCTAAATTTTGCGTATATCTTAAAGAAGAAGCATCCAGATTGGAATATTGTTGTTACAACTTCCAGACCAACATTTTCATCTAATAAGCAATGGTTAATGGATTATGCTCGTAACTTAGAAAAAGATGGAATTATCGAGATACACGATGGATTAAGTAAGCAAGAATATTATAAAATGCTATCAGAAAGTAAGGTTATGCTAACAAATAGTATTGAAGAAAACTTTGGATACTGTATTGTAGAAGCAATTGCGTATAACACATACCCTTTAGCTAAGAATGAATTATCTCATCCTGAACTGCTTAATGATGACCCCATGCTTTTGTTTGATGATGAAGATCAAATAGTAGACAAAGTTGAGGCTTTAATGGAATGTGAAGATGATATCACAGGATATGCTGATAGATACTACGATTCGTTACAAGAAATGACAAATATAATGTTGGGGTATGCATAATGGATAATGATACTATTTTATACGTTGGTGATAACGCATATTGCGGGCCATTAAATGGCGTAAAAACATTATTTGTTGTTGGGATTATCAATACAGAATCTATACTATTAAAAGCAAAGACCAACTACTGCTCAGCCATTTATATTGGCGCTCGTCAGTCGTTCACTTTTAATGATTATGAAATCTATGCGGAATGGGAAAAGATGATTAATGTTCTATTAGAACACAATATCCGAGTGTCATTTGAATTTGCAGTAACCGATTGGCCTCTTATTTGTGATTCAGGTATGTTTGAATCTCCATTCTTCTTCCCGGTTATCAATGTCCCGTTACCATATTGTAACTCATCGCTTAATTCGCACAATACAACTATTAAGATTGGTGAGCCCAACGTTGATGCCAGCACAAATGATTGTGTATGGTGCCATAGCTTATATAGTCTAACAGGATTAGACAATATGACTCGGATAGATGATTATAATAATGATATAGAAGTTTAACCAAAACGGTTGACAAAGTAGTATTATTATACTATAATTACTAAAAACATAGGAATTATATGGAACAGCGTAAAATAGCATTAAAAGAAAATCAAGCTCGCATTATGCAAAATGCACGGAGAATGATATTTGTTACATTTAGTAAAGCGGGTTTCCATTATTATCCAAATGCGGCAAATGACGAACAATTAAAGGATGTTAGTTATTTGGGCAATAAACACAGACACTTGTTTGGTTTTAAAATTTGGATTGAAGTATTTCATAATGATCGAGAATTAGAATTTCATCAAGTATTGAATTTTTGCGAGTCACTGTTTACCACAGTGCTTGATATTAATTCAAAAAGTGTTGAGATGCTTAGTGATGATCTTTTTGAATTAATATCGAATAAGTACCCAAATAGGGACATTCATATTAGTGTAAGTGAGGACAATGAGTGCGGTGCATTTATTGAATATAATAAGAATAGGAATTAATTATGATGAAACAACGAATTACTCAAACATTCAACGACCTTGAAAAATACAAGGCTTTTTGTGCAAGTCACGGTTATAAGTTTTTAGAAACGGACTTGTATAATATGCGCAGGTATCCATTTCAGCAATATAACAAATTCCGAAACGGTAAGAACTGTAAAGATCAATGGTTCTTTGATTCAACTCGTTTTGGCTGTAATATTGGTGGAAGATTGAGTAAATAATGGATTTATCCACCGTAGAACTTTCTCATTATGGATTACAAGTGCGTCATTATTCTATAGACATAGAACTATCTGGGGTACGGTCCGTTGAGATGAAATTTGAGTCAGGCAGTGCTTATCCTGACTCAAGTGAGGATAAGTTTTTAGCTGATGCGTCATTAATGAGTAAGATTCGCAATTCAACAAATCCAGCAGTAACGGATCAATTTGATAAATTATTAACCTTGTTAGCTTTATCAGGATAAATACATTATCACACAAAGGTGATAAAACAAGTTACATAGCAGAGATGCCAATACATTAACGATTAAGGAAGTTAACGTGAGTTATAATAAAACAAAATGCGACCCGGTTCTGGGTTTAGAAATTCAAAAACACTTAGAAAAATGTGGAGTTCAAACTCCAACAATGGATAACGGTCTATCAAGAACAGATCAAATAAACATTATTGAAGCTAAGTTCACAGACATTATGAAAACATTAGGTCTGGACTTAAAAGATGACAGTCTAATCGAAACACCAAAACGAGTTGCAAAACTCATGGTAAACGAAGTCTACTGGGGTTTAGATCCAGAAGCATTTCCAAAATGCACTGCCGTTGATAACAAAATGAACTACGATGAAATGGTTGTGGAACGCAACATAAACGTGGCTTCAAATTGTGAGCATCATTTTGTGGTAGTTGATGGTTTTGCTACAGTTGGTTATATTCCAAAGAAAAAGGTTCTGGGCTTGAGTAAGATGAATCGTATTGTTGAATATTTCAGCAAACGCCCACAAATTCAAGAACGATTAACAGAACAAATACACCACGCATTGCGATATATTTTAGACACTGATGACATTGCTGTATACATTGAAGCAAAGCATTATTGTGTCAGCAGTCGTGGAGTTGAAGATGTTAATTCAAGTACAGTTACAAGCAAATTAGGTGGGGTATTTACTGGGGCCGCATCAAGAGCTGAGTTTATGTCTATTGCGAGAAATTGTTAATAGTAGGTTATAGTATGGTAAAGAATAAAATAAAGTGTTATTTTGGGATGCACGAATGGACTTGCGCCGCTGAACAAAATATAAAAGCTACTCCCAAACAACTAAAAGATGGAGTTGATGGGTTTTTTGACTATGCTAAGATGTATTGTAAACATTGTGGGTATGTGTATGTACCCACTAAAAAACCAGTATGGTTTTAATGGGATAGATAATGTCAAAAGATAAAACGTGTAAAACGTGTAAAAATAAAAAGAATACATATGATGGAAATTACTGTTTATTGGGTAATCGATTATGTGTAGATGAACGCAACGATCCAACATCATGCGGTAAATATTTTAAAGGTTGGATTAAGCAAGCCCCTAACGTACTAACAACTTTACTCGGAGAGTAGAATGTCATTTATTGGAAAATGGTTACTTAAAGTAACAGAAAAAGCACGATATGAAGAAGCAGACGTTAAAAGCTGTGGAGCCCAAGTAGTGCGAGAAGGTCACGGAGAAGAGTTTGGCCGGCCGTTAAATATCACAGTTTACAATGCTCATGGTGGTAAAATTGTAACCTTTAGATCGTATGATAGACAGAAGGATCGCAGTAATGAATCAACGTATATCATACACCCAGATGAAATGTTCTCTGAAAGTTTAGCCAAACTGATTGCTGTGGAAGAGCTCAAGTATGTCTGATAATTTTTTTGAACAATTAGGAAAAGGGTTGTCATCGCCATTCATGACTAAGCGCAAATCTTTAGTGGACCCATATATCAAAGGGTTGGACAAGTACGAAGGTAGACGACTCCATAAGAGTGATGTTGATATTTGGAAAACTTCATCAATTGGTGATGGGATACTAAGTAACGGGGCAATATCCGAAGCAATTAATGCTGACATATATAGTTCAGTATCTGGCGGTGGGACGTACAGTAGTGATGTTGATGCCAATATTGTCAATGTTAATGATACGCTAACCGTTGATGGAGTTGATGTTGGCGCCACACTCAAAACACTACAAGAACGTTTCTTAATTCTTGAAGAAGATTTTAAAAAGCACGAGCAATATCCTGCCTTAAAGGATGCTTATGAGAAATACAAACTAATTGAAACCCTCTTAAAAGAGAACAAGTAATGTTTAAAAAAATACAGCAAGCCTTTTGTATTCACAAATGGACGTGCAAAGCCGATGAGGGCATACCACCTCGAGTAAGTGTTAATACAACGCTTGTTGATTTTCTTGAATATGCCACCATGTACTGTAAAAAGTGTGGGGCTGTTAGTACCTTATCATTAAACCATATCAAACTCGCTAAAGAAAAGGCCAAAAATGACAAACGATGAAGTCGAAGAACGTTTTATTGAAGATACTAAAGATCATAGTATGACAATTGTTAACGATGATGTTGAATATGTAACAAGACATTTAACATTCTCAAATAATGGATCAAGCTGTTATCGGTATGATATTCATACTTGGCCTGGATACTTAATGGTAACTGGTGATATGGGCACGTATGTATTCAGACGTATTCATGATATGTTTGAATTCTTTGATACTGGTTCTCCTAATTATAAAATTAACACAGGGTATTGGGCAGAAAAACTTGAAGCAATTGATTCACACTGTGGCTCTGACGCAAGCATTAAAGAATACAAGTCCGAGAACTTCCGTAAAATGATTAAAGAAGAATTTGAGCAGTGGGTTGAAAATTGGGAAATTAAAAAGGAAGAAGCAGACGGAGTTTGGGAAGACCTTGCTTGGGAAGTTTTTGAACATGCTGAAGATGAGCAAGCCGCTTATCATACCGCATACAATTATCAGCATGATGAACTTAACTTCTATGAGTGTAATGTTAGCAGTTGCAGGGAATACAATTTTCACTTCCGTTGGATATTATACGCTATTGTAGATGGCATAACACAATACAAGGAACAACTAAAATGAAACAAGTTCACGAAGATGACAGAGAAATTGTTTTTCAACTCGACTTGGATTGGAAAAAAGGGCCTTGGGTAGCAGGCGGAGCTCCCCTACAATGGTATCAAAATAAGCCAATTGATAAATCGGATATTGATATCTATTTCAAAGATGAAAGATCCTTTAATAAATTATTTAAAAAGCTGGCGCCACAGGAATTTCCTGATAAAAAAGCCAAATTAGATTTATTTAATTTTGGAAATAAAAACGTGGATTTTGAAATAAAATATAAATCTGATAATGCGGTATCGTTGTTGTATAAGGGCACACACAGAGTTCAATTAATCAAAAAACGATTTTATGATACTCCTGAAGAAATTATTTCTGATTTTGATATATCGGTATGTCAAGTAGTAACAGATGGGTATAAGATATATTTTGCGCCTGGGACAGTAAAGGATATCAATGAACAGAATCTACGAATCGTTAATATGCGTCCAGAAGTTATTAAGCGGTATATTAAGTATCAAGCATACGGGTATAAGCCAGTAAGTGGAACATTAGACCTTATTTGCGATACACCAGACATTGACGACAAATTTGAGAAATCAGTGAAAGAGGAAGATTATGAATACTAAGTTAACTGAACACAGGGGTTTGGCATGGAGCTTAATAGATGCCAAACCAGTTGTGGAGTATTTTGAAGAAATTGATGCGGAATTAGTATTTTGGAATGGCTATGTTCTCACTAAGAATATAGCATTAAATTTAATAGTGGAACCTTTTGGTGTATATGCTACTCCCCAAATGAACGCCTCAATGATATCCGAATATGAATTATTATATAGAACTGGATTTTTTGATGAGCCCTGGGACGATTTCTTCTATTCACGCTACCCGCAAGTTATAACATATCTTCGAAAAATACTCGGACAGCATATTATTAAACTAACAAAAGATAAAAAAATAACAGAGATATTAAAGTGGTTTGAATAAATACATTTATGTATACAGAAATAATAGAAATTACCCTCGGTAATGATATCCCACTTATTGACTACTTAATATTTATTCACTCATCCTTTGGCGTTTTCGTTTGCTAACATAATGCTTGGCTTTTATGAAAAACAGTCTAAGTTATTGATAACTAAGATGTTTATTGGACTGGATTATTTGGCGTTTATTCACGTAAGTAATTGAAATCAATAAAGAAGTTGTGAATTTGCTTACCTCTTTTCACTCAAGGCATTGCTATGACACACATTCCGCACAAAAACAGCCAAAACGGTAAGATAAAGGTTGCTCTTTTAAAATACCTATGTTATAATTAGTTTAACAAATCAACAATAGCAGGTAAAACTAATGAATTTCAATAAGAGTAGTATTGCAATTGCGGTATTAGCCTCAGGTATATCAGCACCTGGATTTGGTTATGGTATAATTCATGTTTGTGATAATAACAATGTATACTCCAAATCAATAACTGTATATAACAACCAAATTACTGGAAAATGTAAGCCCACAAATTTTATACAATTAACTCATATTCCTGTGGCATTGAATAATGATGGTAGTATTTGGAAACCAGAAGCACCCACGTCACAAGCACTAAAGCCAATACTATACTTTCCGTTTGTGAGCCCTTCACCAGCACCAGTAGCAGTTACACCACCTGCACCAGTTGTCGTTGCTCCACCACCAGTAGCAGTTACACCACCAGTACCAGCACCAGTAGCAGTTACACCACCAGTACCAGCACCAGTAGCAGTTACACCACCAGTACCAGCACCAGTAGCAGT
>Ga0164315_10001372_pt1 | contig 18303 bp, 11 predicted proteins | sample GuaBasSedimGuay6_FD_113737 | JGI IMG/M metagenome (GOLD analysis project Ga0164315, IMG submission 113737) | Subseafloor sediment microbial communities from Guaymas Basin, Gulf of California, Mexico - Guay6, Core 4569-2, 0-3 cm | ecosystem: Environmental > Aquatic > Marine > Hydrothermal vents...
AAACAGACCTTACTGTGAAAACAGTTAAGGTCTGTTTTTTAATTTAATTATAAAATTTCTTTTGTTAGAATTTAAACGAATATCCTGCGGTAAACTGACGACCTATTTCCCATCCAGGACCAGGCATACTAGGCTGAATACCGTAACCCTCAATAATTTCTCTGTCTGTTATATTATTTATTTTAAGCCAGCATTCCTGCGATTTTTTATGATTTAACTTATATCTGATAGCCAGATCCAGTTTGGTATATCCTCCAACGTCATTGGTTCCCTGAAGGGTGCCGTCTTCCGTACTATAGTGTGTATTAGTTTTTGAAAAAAGATTAAGAGATAACTTGTCTGAAGGAAGGTAGGTTGCACTGAAATTTATAGCGTGTTTTGGAGAGTAAAAACTGGTTACGCCACTTTCATTTGTAGCATTAAGATATCGCCAACTTAATGTTGATCGCCATTTTTTACTGAAATTTCTGTCCCAGGTTGTTGTCAGGCCAAGCTGTTCTATTGTTTCCTCTTCGTTTACAAATTCCATGGCATGCATAGTAGGTGCACCAGGTGGCATAGGAGGGGTAAATGATTCTCCTGTTCGGATAGTAAAAATTCTGTTGTCTATATCACCAATGTAGAAACGACTTTGAAGGCTGGAAGATGGGGTACGTTTTTCATAGCTAATTTCAGCACAGCTGAATTCTTCGTTTTCAAGTGCGTCATTACCACCACGAAGCTTTAATGGGCCACCCATAGCTGGCGGTCTTGGAACAATAAGATCAGCTGTTTCTGTGAAGAATATATCCGGGCCACGAACAGATGTGCTGTAGCCAACTCTGAATACTTCATCTTTCTGAGTTTTCTTTTTGTAGAAAATTTTGTAGGAAGGATCTGTACCTGTAAATGATGAATGGAATGCATTAATACCTGCAAATATAGATTGTTCATCTTTTAATGACCATTCAACAAGAGCATTTCCTGAACTTTCATATACCTTTGCCTCTTCATTGCCATAGGCAGATCCATTAACAGCTGTTTCCATATAATATCCACCTAAGGTGATTATTTTATTTCCATCATGGGCAAATTGTTTCCTTGCTTCAAATTGGGTATCAGAAAAGTCGCCACCAACCAGAGCGCTTGAAGATTCTGACTTATTGTTGCGGTGCCTCATTGTAAAGGTGAACATATGTGAATTCTCACCAGAATCAGAATAGGTAAGGGCAGTTGACATTTCCTGTAAGCTTTCTCTTGAGCCGTCAGGCATTGTTGGCAGATAAGGTTCTCTTTCTCCTTGAAGATAAGTAAAGTCGAGGCGAAGATTACTGGTTTTGTCAATGTCATTCTTTAAGGAAAACCCGCCACGTTTATAGTCTGATTCACCGTAATCTTTATAGGCAGTACTTGCTGCAGGGTAATTGACTGCATCGTCAAGATTATCGATTGTACGAAAGCTACCCCACACAGTTGACGTTAGTTTTTTATCCTGTTTATGGTGTGTGAGATCATATAGCTGAAGGCCGTCGCTGCCAACGCGGAGGCTTACTGTGGAAGGGTTGTCTTTATTCCAGGTTTCAGGTGTAACTCTTTTGGTGATAATATTTAGTACGCCAATGCTGGCATTAGAACCATATAAAGGTGACTGGGCACCAGGAAGATATTCAACCCGTTCAATTTCATTCATTTGAACAGGAATTGTAGACCAGTCTGCACCACGGGCTCGCTTGTTGCCAAAGGATACACCATCAACCAATAGGAGGTACTGGCTGCCTGCTTCAGTGTTGAGACCAGGTTCAGAGGCATATAGCGTGTCATTATTTATCGAAAAAGTATCAAAACCGGGAATGGCTTTTAAAATATCTGCAATATCAGTTGGGCAAAGAGCGTCTATTTGTTGTCTATCCAGTGTGAAAACAAGAAAAGGAGAATCAATTGCAAGTCGCTTGTCTTTTGTTCCTGTAGTGATGTAAGCATTAACAAATAGATTTGCTTCTTCGCTGAGAGAACTAACATCCATAATATCATCAATATTGAATTCTGAATCAGGATCTTCAGTGTCAAGATTGATGGTATTAGGTTCACCGGCTATGGCTGTACAAACAAGTGACACAAATAGCCACCCCATAAGCATATATCGCCAGATACCCCTTACCATTTGATGAACTTTCATTTGTGACCTCCTCTATTTACGGATAAAACACTTAAACTCACCTTATATTAATATATGGCATAAGTTGAGCTGATTACAATTGTTATATTGCTTTCTCTGGAATTTATTTCTGCCTTTTTATTTTTTAATGTCTGTTTTTGTCTTTTGTTCTGGTTGAAATAGCTATCAAAAATCTTTAGTATCCTGTTCTGGCTAAATACCACTTGTCTAAAGACCCTATGTGGGGTTATAATTATTTTTACTTCGTTGCATGTAACTTTTTGTCACATCAACATTTTTATTAAAATTTGATTTTTATTTTGAGAGGTAGCATTTCAATGGGAAACGTCAAGAAAAAACGACGAAAGAAAATGAGTCGCCACAAGCACAAGAAATTGTTGCGTAAGACCAGACATCAGCGACGTAAGAAGAAATAGTTAATGCTACCCCGAATGTTATAATTCGGGGTAACAGAATTTCTTTAAAAAGCTAAATACCCTGAAGGCAATTTTGCCTCCGGGGTTTTGGTCGTTAAAATGATTTTTTATCGTTGTTTCGTCTTGCTGTGTTTAATTGCGCATGGTTGTACATGCTTGCTGTGTTTAATTGCGCATGTGCGCAGGGCTTTTACGGTACTTTAACCAATCTGTCGCCGTTGACACCTTGAAGCCATACTTCTTTTGTATTATGTTTAACAGTTGCGAAAATGTTAACATTACCTAGATTTTCGTCATTTGAATAGAGGTAAAAACCTGCTTCATCATAACCTGCAGTCCATAGCCCAATGTCAGAAGAGTGGTTGCGTACATAGAACTCAGCTTTGTTAAGGCTGTCTTTTAACCAGTCAAGATGAGCTTGGGAAGCTTTGCTACTGCTGTCTTTTGACGCTTCAGCATTAATTGCATTTTCTACAGCTAAATGGGCTTTTTGTCGTTCTGAGTGCAGGAAACCAACAAAATAGCTCAAATTGGTAACAGATGATTCAACAACCTCAGGAGGGGCACCAATAACTTCTGCAATGAATGGTGTGTCTACACCTATAACCTGAACAACTTCATTGAGATTTAATTCATCATCAGGAGTGAAACTATTCATTAGGTATAAGCTTACTGCTTCACCCTTTTCATTTCTTTCTGAAAATTGTGCTTTTCTAAACGAACCAATAGGGCCATGACTTGTCATCATTGTATCTGTTCGACGGCAACCATGGATGTATGACCATATAATATGTTTTTTGTTTTCTCTTACAAATTTATTTAGGACGGGTTCTGTTATCGCCTTTGAATCACTGTCTAATGGGTATTGGCCTGGCAGGTGGACGAAATCACCAAATAGTTCCTCTCCTCCATCAATAGAGTCAAGAAAAGGCCTGTTTTGTTCCAATGTCAAAATAATCTTGGCATTTAATAGATGTCCCGGATCGAGAGCAATACCAGGAGCATAATGTTCAATAATATGAGTAGGCATATTTTCTGAATTGGCAAAGCTTCTGAATGAGGATTCAAATTTTCGATGAATTTTGACAAGTTGAACAGGGGTGCAAGCAAGGAAATTAGGTGGTTCAAGGTTTTCTATCGCGACCTGTAAGCCGTTGTTTGAAGAAACACAACAGCGTATTTCTTCACAAGTTAATTCATTTTGCTTAACAAGTTCTATTGCTCGTGAAATAGCCTGAATTCTTCCTTCAATTTCTATGGACACTGATTCAGAAGTGTTTAAGGAAAAACTGCTGCAAGATACGAGATCCTTTAAAATAAGAGTGAGTTCTCTATGGACCTTGCTCTTTTTGTCTTTGAAAAGAGCGATTCTTTTTTCCTTTGCCATCGCTTCTTTGGCAATAACTTCAGCGATTGTCTCAAGGCTATTATCCAGAGCGATAGATCGGCTGTTTAAAAGAGAAGGTAAGTCTGAGGCAGATGGCCAGAAATGGCCGGAACGTTCATTTTGAGTGCCAGGATGAAGAATAGCAATATCTGCACCTGTTTGAAATGCAAATATTAGGCCTGCAATGACTTGTTCAAGGCTCCATTGTCTGTGTGTGGTGTTTTCAGAAGCAATATCAACATGACGATGTCTTAAATGGACTGAGAGTTTCGATATGGTTAAAATGAAAGTGATAAATCCTCTGATGCCCATTAGATTGATGTTTGACCACGAGTCAATTTCCTTGTTTAAAAAATCTGCATCTTGAGCTAACTCTGCTACAGAAAGTAATGGATGGTAATGTTGAAGTTTTTTTGAGAGAACTTCACGGTAAAAATTCTTGTTTCTAGGGGAATATTTTTCGCTTCCGTCCCAACCGGACATATCCCAAAGAGACAAACCAACAAAAGGATTATTCACAAAACTCCTCAATCACACTATTTATAGTGCATTATACACCATTGATAGTACATTATTTGTTATTTCACAGTATGCAATTATTGCTATCTTACTGTATGATATTTGCTGTTTCACAATCTTTAAGTGCAACACTGTTAATGATTCTCATGAGTAACAAAGTTCACTATTTGATGAGCAAATATTAACATCACCTCTCACAGAATGCTACATACCTGTACAATAATTTTCATCAGAGAATTTAATCCTGTCATAAGCACTTAACAATCTGATAAGATTCTGTATGTCGTTAAACTTTACAATTATTATGGTATAGAAAATATATGAGAAACAAATCTCTTATCAGCCTTCTCCTGACTTTCTTTTTGGTCGTTACAGTAATCTTCTTTGGGTCTTCTTTTTCTGTTGTTTTGGCTGGTAGCGTAGATACTGAACTTAATGATATGATTTTAAGTTCTTCAAATTATATCGCGGCCAAAGGTATAAAAATGGTTACAAGCTCCAATATATTGGATGCTTCAAGATCCCTTATAGAAAAAGTTGGTGATGATAATGCACCACATGAGCTTAAAGTTAAAATCATTAATAAATTGGCAATGCTTGACTGTGACGAAAGTTTGTCAGGCCTAATCCTTATTGGTCAGAACTTTGGTGATGAAGCAGATATTAGTAACAGTAAGCTTAGTAAAAAGATTCTTGAATCCAAGACTTTTCTTGATTTAACACAGAATGTGAATACTGAAATTGAATCTGATTTATGGGCACAAACAACACTTCTAACAGCAAGTTCTCCAAGATTAAGCCTTGCCGATGTTATTATCGAACTTCTTAGAGACAACAAACCTCCTCTTATTCATCTTGCGGCTCTTTCTAAAATAAATTTTAGCAATGTATCTCATGAAATAATTGCAGACAGGTTGATTTCTCTTTCTAAAAGCAAACTGGTGCCTGTTCGAGCTTACGCTTTTCGAGCCATTACTCTTCTTCTTCCTCCTTCTGAAATTTCAGATTTTATTCTTTCTGGTTTGAAAGATGAATCTGTTGTTGTAAAAGATGCCATTTTGACTACTGTAATAGATGTTCTCCCACCGGGGCTTGATAAAGAATTGGCTGGTCTTGTAAAGACGGAATCTAACCCTGATATTTACAATAAAATAGGTCTTTTAATTGATGCTTATGAGCAAACCTATTTGCTTTCAATAATAGGTGACTTATGTTACGTCGGTGGTATTGTTTTGTTTGTAATTCTTCTGGCAATGATTCCACTTTTTTTAAAGTGGAAAAAACAAGCAAAATTTAAGGCTGGGGGTTAAAGAAATAAAAAAAGCAAACTACACTAAAGCTGCCTTGATCCTGAAAGAAGTTGTAGAAGGTAATGGTAAACTCTCTACAAGAGCAAAAATTCATCTGGTCAGAGCTTATTTAAGAAGTAATGATCTTCAAAGAGCAACAGAACTCATTAAAACGATAGATATTCCAAGTTACAATATTGAAGATCTTTATGCTTTAGGATGTGATCTTGATGGAAAATCCATGAAAGCCGGGGCTGTCAGGGTTTATCTTAACATTATGGAAAAAAATCGTAGCTATAAGGATGTGCAGGAAAGATTTAATAATATAGATATTGAGTTTGGCGGTGGCCATGACGGAGAAAGCAGTTCGGCCTCTGGAACCCTGAGCATGAAAGAGCTGGCAGTTAAACTCCTTGGAAATGAATATACAGGTGTCAAACTTGTTGGTAAGGGCGGAATGGGCTCTGTTTTTCAGGCAACCCATATAAAGAGTAAAGAATTGCTGGCAATAAAGATTTTGTCTCCTCAGCTGGCTGACGATGATGCTTTTAAAACCAGGTTTTATCGGGAAACTGTTGCAATTGCTAATTTGGCTCATCCTAACATTTGCCGAATTAAGGATATTCGAAAAGCAGAGTTGCCGTTCATTATTATGGAATATATTGATGGATCAGATTTGAAATCCATTATGAGTAAGATGGATAAACCCTATGAACTTGAACGTTTTTATGTAGTTGCTCTTCAATTAATTGATGCTCTCACATTTGCTCATTCTAAAAGTATTGTTCATCGGGATATAAAACCTGAAAATCTTCTTATTACCTCTCAAGGGATTCCAAAAATAATTGACTTTGGTCTTGCTAAATTTAAAGAGACCTCTTCTGATATAACTGCTACAGGGGCAATGATGGGTACTCCTAAATATATGTCTCCTGAGCAAATAAAAGGTGAAGAGACTGTTGCAGCTCAATCAGATATATTTTCATTAGGAATGGTTTTATACGAGATGCTTACATTGAAATATCCTTATCCTCAGGACGCTGTTTTTCAGAGAGTGTTTATGGAACCTCTCCCAATCAGGCCCCATAATGACAAAGTGTCAGCTCAGCTTGAGAGTATAGTACTAAAGTGTCTGCAAAAAAATGCAGATGATAGATTCGAGACTGCAGAAGAATTGGGCGAAATGTTGAAAACAGTTCGAGATTTCTAGTTTTATTATCCCTTAGCTAGCAGTTGAAACACTTATTAACGCTTAGCTAGCAGTTGAGACATCTTATTACCCTCTTGTGATTTAACCCTTAAGCCCTGTTCTTGCAATACCTTGAATGAATTGTCGCTGTGCGAGGAAATAGGCAACAATCAAAGGTAGCTGACAAAAAGTTGAAGCAGCCATCAGAAGTTCCCAGTTCGTGCCTTCAGACTGGTTAAAAATTGTCAGAGCAACCTGAATTGTTCGCATATCTGCTGATTCTGTTACAATAAGTGGCCAAAGTAGAGAGTTCCAGCTGCCTAGAAATGCAAAAATCCCAAGTGTTACAAGAGAGGGTTTTGACAAAGGCAGCAAAACCTTAAACAAAAACTGAGTTTTAGAACAACCATCTACAACAGCTGCATCGTACAGTTCTCTTGGCATGGCAAGAAAAAATTGACGTAAAAGAAAAATACCAAATACTCCGGCAATCCAGGGGACTGCAAGACCAAGATACGTGTCATACCAGCGAAGGCCTTTTAAGGTGAGGAAGTTTGGTATAAGAAGAACCTGTGCAGGAACCATCATTGTTGCGAGAAAAATTGTGAAGACCCAGTCTTTGCCCGGGAACTTAAAAAATGCAAATGCATAAGCTGCAAGAAGGGATGTGAATAAAACACCACTGGTTCCAATGAGAGCAAGAAGAAATGAGTTCCAGAAGTAAATTGAAAAAGATGGCTTAATTTGATTCCATGCTTTTGTGTAATTTCCCCAGATAAACCTTTTAGACTCAATATTTTTTGCAGGAACAGTAATTAATTTGCTTCTACTTCGATGAGGACGACCGCCTTGCCAGACTGCTATCATTCCCTGTGAAACTTTGAGAGCACTTTCTTTGATATCTTTGGTGCTGGCCAAATAGACAGGTAGCAATTTAGTCTTTTGGCTTTTTGGGGAATTATCTGTGTTTTTATCTTGAACGCTCAAGCTTTTTTCTGGGTTGGTTGAGCTCTCTTCCGGCATGCTTATGCTTTTTTCTGGAATTAATGAGCTTTCAGCAATGTAGAGTTTTTCACCGGGGAAAAAAGTTTCGCTGTTTAACACTTCATCAGGGCTTTTTAATGAAGTCAGAATCATCCATAGGAAAGGGAACGTCATAATGACGGCACCAAAAAGCAGAAACCCATGGGTAAAAATTGAAGCTATAAGATCTCTCGTTTTTTGACTTTGAACCACTTTATTACTCACCTTATCTGAAAGGGCTTTAATGAACATAAGAATCAGTGACAATTTAACAAATATAACAATCAATGACAAATAGTATACTAACGTAATGACAGAAAATTTGCTTTAAAAAGTTTTACGAAAGCCGATAATTAATGAAAGAACTTATTAGAGAACCGAATTATTGCAGGTAGTGGTACTTATTACTGCTTTATTCTGATTGTGGAGAATATATGAACTTTTTCTTGAGACTTCTCTTTGTTACAGTGGTGTTGATATCTTGTTTGCAGCCGGAACCTCTTTATAGTGCCCGTAGGCGAACAGCTAATGAATGTAGAGTGTGCCATACTGAAATATATAGTGAATGGCAAGCTTCAGCCCATGGTAAATCCTGGTCTGATCCTCTTTTTCAGCAGCGTTTTAAAGAGATGGGTAGGCCTGATAAATGTGTGTCCTGTCACGCATCAAAGCCTATTAATGAAAGTTCTTTCTCTTGTGGGCCTGTAGCGAGAAAACACAATAGGCATGAAGGGGTAAGTTGTATTACATGCCATTCGCAGGGGCATATTGTTCACGGTGCAGGAACTAATGCTAAAGGTGCTCATAGTTGTACAAACAAATCATTTAAGACTCCTGAACTTTGTGCACCCTGCCACAGTAGTTCGTGCCTGTGTTTTAATGATCAAAGAGGTGGTCATGCCAGACAACTTGGAGATTGGGTGAAAAGTCCATATAGAACCAGGGCTAGTTGCCAGACTTGTCATATGCCTGCCCGGGTTGGTCAAACGGCAAATTTACGACATCCTTCCATGTCTAACAAAACTATTGCTGCTCACTCTTTTCCTGGTTCAAAGGATATTGATTTTATCCGTAGAAGTATTGGTTTCAGAATAGAAAGACAGGGGACAGAACTGTTATTGTCTCTGGTTAATGAATTTGCCGGTCATTCATTGCCTGCCAGTGAAGGCAGGACAATTTTTGTCAGACTTGTATTCCTCGATGAACATAATCTGGAAATTCAACATAGATGTGAAACAATTGATTCGAAACATTGTAATCGTCTGCGATCAGGGGAAAGCCGTGTTTACAATTACCCTCTTTATGACGGATGGCGTCGTGTTAAGGTTTCAGTTTTGTTTAGACATCATTGTGGTCAGCCAGAAAAAGACTGGTATCTTCTTCATCATCGTTTGTTTGATCTTCAGATGAACTATGATGTTCCGCCAACTGGTACTGTTGCAGATGTTCTGCGTCAGCAGCAAAAAGAAAGAAAACAAAGAGAACAGTATATAGGAAAACCCGTTAAAGTTGATGAATGGGGACGAAAAATTAAGGATAATCAATGATAAACATGTTAGCTGGAAAAGCATTTTTAAGTACTTTTATGACACTCATTCTTTGTGGTTTTGCTGTTTTTTCAGATCCGGCCTTCTTATTGAGCGAGGTTAATAAAGAGAACATTGAAAAGGAAACAATAATCGCAAGAGATGTTGAATCCAGAGCTGTTGAGGGCAAGAAGGTCAAAGATGAGGTTTTGGCTCAATATCAGAAGATATTCATTAAACAACAGAGTAAAAGCCTTTCTGTAATCATGGAACAATTTAAAGCTACAGAAGGAATCTATGAAGCAGATTCTAGCTTTAAGGCCGCAAATTATCTTTCCCCGGAGGGAAAACATATTTTGGTTACTTTGGCGAGAATATCATCAGATGCTCTTGATACATGGCTCTTTCTTGTAATGAATACGAAAACATTGAAGATCGAAAGAGTTTTTGATTTTGTAAAAGCTTCAGCTATAGAAAAGGTACAATGGCTTGATGAAAATAATTTTGTAGTTCTTTCTCAGAATGAAAATTTATCAGGCCCTCCCGGTGAATTGTTTGTTGTTGATGCCAGAGCTGGTGCAGCTTCAAAAGTCGATGAGAATGTATGGCAATATTTCATTGATCCAGCAGAAGGGGTTCATCTCTTTTATGAGAAAAGTCTTAAGGTTGATTCCCCTTATGGAGAGCGACAGATAATTAACTACAATGTATTAAATAATGAGAGACGACTTGTCCACGAGGTAGAGCATCCTGTAACACAGTTTGGGCCTATTGGTCCTCTTGGTGGTGGGACCTCATTCTTTGGTTTTGAAATCCATACATATGGTGATTCTTTTGAACCTGAAGTTGTAAAATGGTGGTTTGATATTATGACCGGAAAAACATTCCTTCAGAAAGAATAGAGCAAATAAGTCTTTTACTTGATTTTATATTTCTTAAGTTTGCGATCCAGAGTTGGTCGTGATATGGCAAGCAATCTGCATGCTGCAGATTTTGTATCAGCTTGATCAATAGCTTTTAGTATGTGCTCTTTTTCGATTTCTTCCAGTGTGGGAAATCCATTCTTTTTTTCCGGTAATACGTAATTAATGCCTTCGGCAAGGCTGGAAACCTGAATAGGTAATTGTTCAGGACGAATTAGTTCAGAGTCTTCTAAAACTACTGCTCTTTCTATAATGTTTTCGAGTTCACGAATATTGCCGGGATAGGAGTAGTTCAACAGGAGCTGCATAGTTTTTGAACTAATTCCACGAATATTTTTATTTGTTTCCTTATTGTATCTTGCGAGAAAATGTTCAGCTAGTTGTGGGATATCTTCTCTTCTGCTTCTTAAAGGAGGCAGTTCAATAGATATGACATTAAGGCGGTAAAAAAGATCCTCTCTGAAATCTCCATTTTCAATGGCTTTTTCTAAATCTGAGTTGGTTGCTGCAATGATTCTGACATCAATAGGAACAGGGCTTTCGCCTCCCAGTCTGTCGAGTTCTTTTTCCTGAAGGACTCTTAGTATCTTGCTTTGTATGGCAGGACTCATATTTCTTATTTCATCTAAAAATATTGTTCCCCCGTCTGCCAACTCAAATTTACCTTTTTTAAGTTTGTCTGCACCGGTGAAGGCACCTTTTTCATAACCAAAGAGTTCACTCTCCAAAAGCGTATCAGCAATGGCAGCACAGTTAACTGCAACCATTGGCTTGTCTGCCCGTAATCCGTTTTTGTGAACAAAACGGGCTGCAACCTCTTTGCCTGTTCCACTTTCACCGCGAAGCAAAAGAGTGGAGTTACTTCGAGCGACCTTACGCAAGGTTTTCAACATTTCCCTGAAGCTATGGCTGCCGCCTATAACCTTATAACGTTCATCAAGTAGTTCCTGAAATCTTTCACTGTCATCTTGCACTGAGGCAAAACGGCGGGCATTTTCCAGTGCATTGGAAACTGATACAGCCAAAAGAGATAAAGCTTCAGAATGTGCTGTCTCAAACAAGCCATCCGTTTTATTTAATACTTCGATAACACCGATTACATTGTTCCCAACTTTTAAAGGGACACATAATATAGAGTTTGTATTAAACCCGAGGGTATCGGGAATATCTTTGGCATGTCTTTTTTCAAGGCTTGTATCGTTGACAATTAAAGGTTTGTTGTTTAATGCGACCCATCCTGCAACACCTTCACCAAGTTCCATTCTGATTCGCTTAAGTTCTTCGCATTTGTCACCTGTTGCCGTTTTGAAGTATAAAGTGTTTGTTTCTTCGTCAATAAGCAAAAGAGAGCTGGCTTCAGCATTGAAAATACGGCAGGTCCAGTCCATTACTGAAAGAAGAACATCTTCAATTTCTAATGTAGAGGTTAAGGCAGTTCCAGCATCAAGAATAGTTTTAAGTAATTGATTATCCAGTATCTTTTGTTTAATACTCATTTATTCTCAAGCCTCATTTTCGCTTAAATTATTGAACTGTAGTGTTCTCATCTTTTTAATCTTTTTGTATGCCTTTGCTAAACTTATGTGTTCATTATCTGTCAGCTTATTTTGTCTGGTTAGGTTTTTTGAATTACAAAAACAGGTAGCCTTCAAGGTAGAAGTTACAGCAAGAGAGGAGTCGTCCTTATTGTTGATTTTTTCAACAAATTCATGTGCAGCATTTTGTAGAGGAAACAGGATGAATTGCATATTCCAGAATTGATAAAGTAAAGTTCCCCGGGAACTGATAAGAAGAGATATTACTTTCCTGTCAATATCAATGAAACTATTGATGAGTTCTAAAGCTGGAGTATTTGTAGGCTTGTCTGTTTTTTCATGTGCTGTTTTGTTTATTGTTTCAGTGGCAAAGTAGGATAAACATACAATGGATCGGTTTTTGTCCTCGTGTACGTAATCTTCATCAATTGAGACATTGTCCTCAGCAAGAAACCCGCTTATGGTTGAAATAAAATGTTTTTGTTTTTCTTTCGCTGCACAAATCAAATTTTGTCCCTGTTCTTCAAGAGTTTTACACTGTTTGGTTTTGCCGCCACTCCATACACCTTTTTGGAGATAGTCAACAGAAGCAGCTAGAAATTTTATAGCTGTAATATAATTTTCTGCCTTTTCATAGAAATCTGTCAGTCGCAGGTTTGCCCAGAAAAGTCCGTCAATGTATTCAAGTTCATCAGCTGCAAAAAGCAAAGATTCGGCTTCAGCAATCTTCTTGTTGAGAGTGGTAGCTGTAGCTTCCAATGCTAAAAGCCCAAGACGGGCAATCAACTTTGTACGGTTGAAGCAGCAACCTTCAGATATTGACCAGGAACGTCTATATGAGGTTAGTGCAGCACTGAAGTTACCGATACTTTCCAGTACTGTAGCTTCCCTCCATAGGACTTCAACTAGACCTTTTGAATCCTCTAAAGTTTCTCTGATTTTTCTGCATTCACTAAAGTGATCCAGTGCTGCAAATGGAATGCCACGATCGGCACTGATTAAGGCTCTTTGCAGATGAGAGTATGCAATGCCTCGTAAGCTGTTGTTTTTTTCTGCTTCTGTGGCTGAATGTTCTGTTGCCTCAATTGCCATATCAAATTTACCCATACTACGATAAATATCTGACAGGGCACCATAGGTTATCTGTAGTTCCCGATTACAACCTGTTTCTTCAATCATCCTCAGGCTCACTTTTAACATTTTAAGAGCTTGCCCGGTGTTACCAAGGAGATGAAAAAGATTAGCTTTATTGTTGTTTAAAGAGATGAGGATTGCTGATGCTTCGATTTGCTCGACAATCTCAATAGCCTTGTTAACCAATACCATTGCTTCATCATAGGCACCAGTATCTTTTAAAGCCAGAGAATGTTCATTAAGGGTTAAGGCCTGTCCGTAGAGATCACCTCTTAATCTCTTTGTCTCTAAACTTTGTTTGTAACATAAAAAGGCTGAGTTATAGTCTCCGAGGTAGCGGTAAACCATTGCCATATCATTTTGAACAAGACTTTCACCATACTTGTCCCCAGCTCTTCTTCTAACCTCAAGAGACTGGTTGTAACAATCGAGAGCCATTTTAAGCTCACCTCTGTCACGAAATAATGTAGCAATTTCACCTAATACCTGGGCATAGCCGAGAGTATCTCCTATCTCACGTCTGATTTCGCGACATTGACAATAGTGTTCCAGAGCCTGATTATTATTACCGGCAGATTTTTCACAGCCACCAATGGCAAGGAGGCATCGACTTGTTCCTTCACTGGATTTGAGGACTTGAAAAAGATTGATGGCCTGATTAAAGTAATCAATAGCCTCATGAATAAATCCGCGCTTGTTGGCTACAAGGCCATAACGGTACATTAGTTCAGCCTTTAGAACCTTGTTGCTCGCAGATTCGGCGGATTTAATTATCTGTGCTATTTTATCATAAATACCATGGGCTTCAGCAAGGCAACCGGAACGATAACTTAGCTCGCCTTTTGCAAAAAGAGCGAGTAGATTACTGTTTACATCCATGGATTGGGAGAAATTTACGGCCTTTGTGGAGGTTTCTCTGGCTTTGGCAAATTGGTTACAGTACCTTAGTACAACAGCTTTTCCTAATAACCAGATAAGTTTTGAATTGTCGTTAACAGAGGAGGCTGAAGAAAAGACTGTGTCTGCTTTATTTAAGTGGGAAAGAGCCGAATCACTATTGCCGCGGCGTGAAAAAATAACTGCTATTTTGATATGCGCTTCTATTTCAAATGAAGGCTGATTCAAAGATCTGGCAAGGACTAAAACTTTTCGTAAGGTTACAAAAGCTTCAGTCCATGTTCCGTAAAACTCGCTTATATAACTTTTAATAAGAAGCAGTTCACAGTCAGAATCGATGCAAGTATCTTTACATTGTAAAACTTCTTCAAAGGTCGATGACACTTTGTCTATTTCACCGAAAAGACAATATTGCCTGCTTTTTGAAATTAATTCTTTTGTTTCAGGAATATAGACGGGAATTGATATGGTCACAGTTAATCCTCAACTAAAATATGTTTTGTGAAGAGTCAATCTTAACATCAAAAAGAGCTATAAATCAACTTTTGCATATGTTGAATTTGCTATTTGAAAAGCAATATTGTAACCTGTCTGCTTTTTTAAAATATGACTGTATAAAATAAGGAGAGGGTAATTATGTTTTCAAGGATCTTAAATAATGTAAAGTCGCCAAATTTATTCATCGCTATTGTTGTATGTCTGCAGTTGACAATCTTTTCAACTGCTCAGGTTTGGGCTCAGTTTTTACCTGGTATGACAGCAGGTTCTTCAGAAAGTAACACTGATGCGCAAGGTTCTGATACAGAGAACAAAAATGCTGGTGTAACCGAAAAAGGTAGTCAAAATCAGCTTTTAAAAGATGAAGCAGGCAATATTATTGCTGCAAATGAAATTGCAATAACTAAAAATTATTTGTCACAGGCAAAACAGGTAAATGAGTCATCAATTAAATATCTGGCAGACTTAAAGAAAGAAAGTTCACCACCTTCAACTTTGACAACAGGTACAGATATTAAGGCCTGGGAAAAGTTCAGAGAAGTTAAAATGAAATGGGCTGAGGTTAAGATAGAGACCTCAGGAATCGTGTTAACTAGTGTTACTTCCTTACCATCACCAACATCACCAGTAGATTTTTTTAAAAAATTGGAAGAATTGAAGCTAAAGGTACAAAAGAAGGAAAATGAGCTTGATCTGGCTAAAGAGAGTAAAAAATTACTTTCTTCTCAATCTGGCTCAGGCAAATCTTCATCTTATGAAATTGATCTCATTTTGATTAAGGCTAAAATAGACTTTGTTACTGAGCAGGCGAAAATACTCCAAAATGCCCGTGTTGAAATGAAAAAAGCATTAAGAAAAGAATGCAAAACTGCTGAAGAAGAAGCCAAGATTCGAACAAAAGCTTATGAAGCCATTGCCAAAGAAAAAGCTGAAGAGATTGATCGTATAGAGCGCAGGGCCAAAGAACTGGCACAAAAGGCTCTTGAAGAAAGTAAAATAAACGCTGCAATTGCAGATCAGGCCAGAAAAGATATGGCTGCAACAACTGATAAAGGCAAGAAAGATTTAGCCAGACTTCGTGTTGCATATGCAGAGCTTAAAACAATTGTTAAAACCTATGAGGTTCGAACAATAGATGCTGAAATCAGGGTAAAGAAAGAGGAAGTCAGATACCAGAGCGACCGTAGTTATCTTAGTGCTAAAGTTGATGAATTGAAAAAACTTAGTCCAAGTAATCCTCAGGTTATAAAATTCAGGGATGAATGGCAGGCTAAATTAGTAGAACTGGACGAAGAAGCCCAGCTTCTTACCAAGGAAGCAAATGTACTTAGAAACAATGTGTCAGATCTCCGTAAACAAAGGGATGAAGCCCAGGCGTACTACGATGATCTTGACAGCAGGTTAAAAGATAATAAGAACAATAAAATATTCAGGCAGAGAGTTTACTATGCACGAAATGTGGATAAACTTGCTGCTGCCAAGCTTGATCAGTATCGAATGAAAATTGAACTTATCCAGGATCACAAAAGGATACTTGTAAGACATAATGCTCCATTTGCCTGGGCAATCAGAGAATTGCAGGCACATACAAAACGTCTCTGGTTTGGTCAGACATCTGAGCAGCTTTTATATTTTCTTCTTGGAATCGTGCTTACTTATGTCCTTACCATAGTACTGAATTTACTTATTAACATTATATTTCGAAAGCTTGCTTCCAAGTCTCCGTGGCACTGGGATAATGTGGCCATAGAAGAGCTTAAAACTCCTATTCGATTGGTTCTGATCTTTATAGGACTATGGACATCATTAAAAATTCTCACCTTGTCAGACTTAAGCCTTACAGTTGCTAATAAATTGCGTATAACTGTAGGTTTACTATGGTTGGGGTTCCTTGGCTGGAGAATATTAAATGTTATTCACAGAATCCTTAAACCAAAGTTCGCGAAAACAGAAACAACTCTTGACGATCAGCTCCTTAATTTCGTTGGAAAGGCCTTAAGGACAGTTCTTGTTCTTATTACAGGAATTTACCTTCTCGAAAATTTTGGATGGCACGTATCAAGTCTGCTGGCTGGTCTTGGAATTGGTGGTCTTGCTTTTGCTCTTGCTGCTAAAGATACACTGGCTAATCTTTTTGGTTCTATCGTTTTATTTGTAGACCGCCCATTCCATATAGGCAATTGGGTTGTGATAGGTAATACTGAAGGTATCGTTGAAGATATTGGAATTCGCTCAACAAGAATTCGAACCTTTAAAGATACAGTCGTTACTATTCCTAATGCGAATGTGGCAAATTCACCAGCTGAAAATATTCATTCGTTCAGAAAAAGAAGGCTTTACTTTACATTGACCTTAAGGCTCGATACACCTGTAGATAAGGTTGAACAGACAGTTGATGAGATTAGAAAAATTCTTACAGATCATCCAATGGTACTTGATGGATATTATGTATATATAACCGGGATTCCAGCTGATGGAATTGAAATTATGGTTTATTGTTTCGTCGGCACAAGAGACTGGGGAGAATGGATGCATCATGGTCAGGCAATTTATATATCTGTTCTTAAAATGCTTGAAAAAGAGGGTGTTGGTCTTGCATATAAAACTACAACAGTGGAATTTGAGAATAAAACTCCAATTCAAATTTCAGGTATAGATCAGTTTTTAAAATCAAAAAATGATATTTAAGTGTCTGTTGTAATTAATAACCGTCTAATTTTTAATATAAATAATAGAAAGACATGAAACTTATGATTTTAGGAAAAAATAGAACGAGATGTGAAAATAAGGTTGTTTTGTTTTGTATTGTATTCCTCATTGCTATCTCAGGATCAGGCTGTAGTCACCGTAAGTGTAAATGTCTTCAAGCTGATGATAGAGCACTTGCCTCATCGTGGATGCACAATGCTGTAGAATATGAATATATAAATAAGTCAACATATACTGCAGCAAAAACGGCATTAATAAGAGCTCTTGAAGATACATCAGTTTCTGCTTCCTTAGAACAGGAAGAGACAGGAGGGTATGAAAATTTACCTCCTGCAGTTATATTGGATCTTGATGAAACAGTAATTAACAATGGTCCCTTTCAGGGATATATGGTGAAAAATAAAGAAAACTACAGCCCGGAATTATGGAAGAAATGGTCTGACTTAAAAGATGCTAAACCTCTTGCAGGTGCCATCGATTTTCTTGATTTTGCCATTGCAAATGGTGTTACACCAATATATGTAAGTAATCGTATTGCAGCAGAAGAAGATAATACTATTGAAAATCTTAAAACAATTGGAATATCTACAACTAGAGAACAGGTTCTTCTTAAGAATGAACATGAAGACTGGACTTCTGATAAAAGAACAAGAAGAGAGCACGTTGCAAGACAGTATCGTATACTTTTACTTCTTGGGGATGATCTTAATGATTTTGTTTCTGTAAAAGGGTTGAATACAAATGATCGTAATGAAAAGAGTCTTCCTTATATAAATAATTTTGGAGACAAATGGTTTATTCTTCCTAATCCATCATATGGAAGCTGGGAACCGGCAGTTTATGGTGGCCATTACCCTGGTGAATATGAAAAAGAACATAAAATGAGAGTTGACTCTCTAAAAACTTTTGTCCCAGCGGAAACCAATTGCAAGCATTAAAATACTTTTCTTTTGATTGGCATGTGACTAGAGCTCTTTTGGTTTCCAGATTATTGCCTCTAAGGGGATGTTTACTCCCATTTCACGGAGTGAACGCATTCGTGAAATGACTAATGCCCCTTGCATCAGGTTTTTGGCAAGCATACAAACCTTTAGTTTATCATC
>Ga0164315_10001373_pt1 | contig 18294 bp, 9 predicted proteins | sample GuaBasSedimGuay6_FD_113737 | JGI IMG/M metagenome (GOLD analysis project Ga0164315, IMG submission 113737) | Subseafloor sediment microbial communities from Guaymas Basin, Gulf of California, Mexico - Guay6, Core 4569-2, 0-3 cm | ecosystem: Environmental > Aquatic > Marine > Hydrothermal vents >...
AGCATTAGGGAAAAACGCACTCATGATTGACGAATTTCTGGAACGGGAAATGAAATCAGGAAAAGTTAAAAAGGAGCAATTTTCTGATGATAAAAAAACCATCAAACTGCACGGGCATTGCCATCAGAAATCATTGGCATCGACTACTCCTACCCTATTTGTTTTGGGTTTCCCTGAAAACTACACTGTTGAAGAAATCCCATCGGGCTGTTGCGGCATGGCCGGTTCATTTGGATTTGAAAAAGAACATTACGAATTATCGATGAAAGTTGGCGAATTGGTATTATTCCCGGCAGTCCGAAAAGCTGAAAGGGAAACACTTATTGCTGCTCCTGGCACATCCTGCCGCCACCAAATTAAAGACGGTACCGACCGAAAAGCGCTGCATCCGGTGGAGATTCTTTTTGATGCCTTGCTTTAAAAAAAACAAATACCAGCAGTTCACAATTCTATTCCTGCTTAAATGTTGTTGATAAAAATATTCAGCCTGTCATCTGGCTTGAGTTTTAGTTTTTTCTTGAGCCGGTAGCGCCCATTTTTCAGGCTATCGGCCGAAATATTCATTACTGAAGCCATCTCTTTTACGCTCATATTGAGTTTGATCAGCGCACATAATTTGTAATCGTTGCCCGTCAGATTGGGATTTATCTTTTTCAGTTCACCAAAAAATCTTTCATGAATTTGTTCAAAATACAGTTTGAATAAATCCCAGTCCTTGTCCACATTCATCCCCTGTTGAAGTTCCTGTCTGAAACGCCTGAGTTCGCCCCTTCCGTTCCCATCCATATTTTTCATTTGCTTGCCGATGCTTTCGGTCATCTCCTGCAACAACTTGTTTTTTTGCATCATGTTTAGCGCATGTGTGGCCAATTGTTTGGTTTTAAATTCGAGCTCATTTTCCAGTTGTATTTCGTGGGCTTCCCGCCGGGCCAGTTCGACTTCTGTCAGGGCTTTTTCTTTTTGATGTACGAGGACTTTCTGACGGTGAATCTGTAAGTCTTTCTTTCTTTTCATCAAAATTAAAGTAAGTGTAAGAATGAAAAAAATGACCAACCCTATGATACCGACAGTGAGGAAGCGTTTATCGGCCCGGTCCAGCAATTCCTGGTCTTTTAAATGCAAAATCTCTTTTTCTCGCTGCGCACTTTGGTATTTTACTTCCAATTCCTGTAGATTCTTCTGCATCTCATTATTGTCCAAGCTATCCTTAAAGTCTACATAGTATTGATACCAGTTAAGGGCATCTTGAAACTTGCTTACTTTTTTATTCAAAGTGTACAGCATAAATAGTGACTCTTTCTCTCCAAAAGTATTGTGAATATGTTTGGATAATTTTAAGGATTCGTTGAGATAAAAGGCTGCAGAATCAATTTTACCTATTTCAATAAATGCCTGTCCCAAATCAAGCAATGCGCTCACTTTGTCATCATCCAACCCCAATTCCTTAAACATCTTTAGTGCCAGGTGAAGACTGTTTAAGCCTTTCTGTATTTGCCCAAGATAGATTAACGAAATGCCCGAATTTTCGTAAGAAACGGCAATGGCATCCTCCTTATCAGTTTGCAGATAAACCTGTAAAGCCTGCTGAAAATAAAACAGGGCTGAATCATATTCCTTACGGTCATAAAAAATAATACCGTAATTATTCAAGGCATCACCGTACAAAGTATTATTTGGATATTTTTTCAACAACTTGATGGTTTTCTTTAAGTATAAGACCCCATTTTGCTCCTGGTCAATTTCCATATAAACATTGGAAATCAATCCCAGTACCTGCCCCTGTTTTAAAGTGTCGCCAATGATTTCAAATAATTTGAGCACATCAAAAAAATAAATCATCGCTGATTTATTATCGCCGGTAACGTGATAAACTTTGGCCCTGTTAAGTGTGGCTCCGGCCATGCCGATAGAATCGCCAAGCATTTTGTAATTTTCAATAGCCGTCTGCCCAAAATTAAGTGCCTTATCGTAGCGGCCCATTTTACGGTAGGAAATACACATATAATTATTTACCATGGCTTTCAACTGCATGCTGCTTGTGGGTATCTCTACTATTTTTTTACAAAAAAACTGGCAGGAATCCAGCTTCCCGAGCTTGAAATAAGCCAGCGATGTTTGGTAGTATGCTTGCATTAATAATTCACTATTTTCAATCTTCCCGGCAAGAACAATGGCCTGCTTCCCACAATTCAAAGCTTTTAATGGTGAAAGTTCCTGCTGTTGATCAGCTTTTAAAAGCCACTCATTTACTTTAATAGTTTGTACTGTTTGTACCGAATCGTCCGGGCTGACAATTAGTTTTGACTCCCGAAAAGGCAAAATCTCAGAGGAAAAGGTAAGGGAAAGAATAAACAATAAGACGAATGGAGCTGTTTTCATTGATGACCTGATTCGTGATAAAAATATAAAGAAAAAAGGATTTATTATCACAATTCTGTATTTCTTACAAACAAGATATTAGGGTTTAATAACCACTAAAACAAATCTTTAAGCTTTAGCTTCAGCTTATCTGCTTCAAATTAAAAGCCGAACAACATCTGCTCATTAAAAAGTAATGATGACCTTTTGATGACCCCATATATTTTGATACTGATTAATCCTGCCTTTAATTTGTGATGTATTTATTGCCACAACTATGTTATTAATCAACAGCATCAACCACAATATTTTTATCACACTTGACCGAATTGTCCCGAATTGGAGCATCCGGGTGGTCGATAAAAATCACCAAATCCTTGCAAGCCGTCATATTAGAAACTCCAATTTTGAGAAACTATCATTAAACAATATTACAGGAAACGTAACAGTCATTGTTGAATACAACGAACTTACGTATTCCAGGAATATTTATGTTCATTAAAACCAACAGCTATGAAAAAGAAAGTCATTATTATCGTTTTTACAATTTCAATGGTTTTAACAAGCCCGCTATTTGCCCAGGTGGCCATCAACACCGATGGCTCCTCGGCCAATCCATCTGCCATGCTGGATGTTAAATCCGACACGGCAGGCTTGCTCATCCCCCGGATGACGACGGCACAACGCGATGCCATCAGCTCTCCCGCTCAGGGGCTAATGGTGTTTGTTACCGACGACAACAGTTTTTATTATTACACTGGGAGCATCTGGAAAACAGTCGGGCGCGGTGCCACCGGATGGGACATGAATAGTTCCATCATTTATGCAGACTCCACCCATCATGTGGTGATTGGAAACTCCACTACTGCCGGCACTTTTGAGGTAGTGACGGATAAGGCCACAGGCACTTACACCACTGACCGGTGCACAAGTGGCTCGGCTTCGGCAATGGAGTACCAGGGCAGCTACGTACCGGCTCATGCTTTCGATGATGATCAGATAAGTTTATGGCGGAACAACGGAAGTATGCCGGTTTGGGTACGTTACGACCTTAGCGATGGCAACGAAAAAGCGATTGCACGTTACCGGATGTACTGGTCGGGAGGTAATGTCACTTATACGCCAAAAGACTGGCAGTTTCAGGCATCAGACGATGGCGCAAACTGGACGACGCTTGACAGCAGGAGCAATGAATCATGGAATTCTGGAGAGTGGAGAGCATTCACTTTTTCCAATACTACTCCCTATAGGTATTATCAAATCAATATAACTGCCAACAACGGTGCTGCAAATAACGCTGTGTATCTCATGGAGATTGAAATGCAGGCAATGATATACAGCAATCATCCCACCTTGTTTGTGGCAAACAACAAAGTAGGCATTGGGACTGAAACACCTGCCGCCACGCTTGAAGTGAATGGAACCCTCAATTATACGGATGGCAGTGAAGGAGCAGGAAAAGTACTTACATCCGATGCGTCGGGTAATGCTGGCTGGACAGACGGGTCTAGCATAAGTAATACCCTGGATGCGGCCTACGACCAGGGGGGTGCCGGAACAGGAAAGAACATCACAGCCGATGCCGGCGCTTTACGTTTGAATGGTACAGACGGTTTTTTGGTTACCGGAACATACGGTTCAGGAAATACCATAGACAGCGAAATTTCCGGAAACGGAACCCGTATGTTTTTTAACCCGAATAAAGCGGCATTTAGGGCTGGTAATATTACTGGTAACCAATGGGATGATGCCAATATTGGTGCTTATTCCATAGCTATGGGGTCATCCACTACCGCTTCCGGTAATAAATCTATAGCATTTGGAAGTGCCACTACCGCTTCCGGTGGTCTGTCTACAGCAATGGGGTTTAATTCTACCGCTTCCGGTGATCTGTCTACAGCAATGGGTTCTGAAAATAACGCTTCTGGTATGTATTCTACAGCAATGGGTGATAGTACTAACGCTTCAGGTATGTTTTCTACAGCTATAGGAAAATCTACAACCGCTTCAGGTGTGTCTTCTGTGGCTATGGGACTTAATACAACTGCTTCCGGTGATCTGTCTACAGCAATGGGAAATAATACCAACGCTTCAGGTATTTATTCTACAGCAATGGGAAGTAATACTACCGCTCCTTCTTATATTGAAACCAGCATAGGTTCATACAATACGGATTACACACCGATAAGTAATGTTTCCTGGGATGCATCAGATCGGTTATTTGTTGTAGGCAATGGTGAGAATTCTGCTAACAAAAGCAACGCCCTTACAATTTACAAAGACGGTCGAATGAACATCAACGATGCGTATTTTATGCCACAAACCGACGGAACGGCAGACCAGATTATGCAAACCGACGGCGCTGGACAGATGAGTTTTGTCGATCTTAGTACTGTTTGTGGTTGGTCAGTTTCGGGCGACATAATATATAATTTGAATTCCAAGATAGGGGTTGGAACAAGTAGCCCCGTAGCTAAACTGGAAGTTCAAAATGCAAGTTCCGACACATCAGTAATTTTTACAAACAGCAGTAATAGTAATTCAAAACATTATGGAAGTTATACAACGATAACAGGTACAGGCACTGGAGAGCAATATGGAACCTATAATGAAATGATTGGAACAGGAGAAGGAAAACAATACGGAACTGTTCAGTGGCTACATAGTAATGGTAATGGTGATAAATATGGAACTTTCAATAGTGTGATGGGATTTGGAACAGGTGATAAATATGGAACTTACAATTTAATATCTATGGGGTCTCCTGGTATCCATTATGGCGTTTATAGCGATGCTCAAGGTGCATCTAATTATGCAGGCTATTTTAAAGGGAATATGTATGTGCAAGATAAAGTGGGAATTGGGACGTCATCACCCGGCGAAAAACTCGATGTGGCCGGCCATATCTGGCAAACTTCTACCGGTTACTCTGTATTTCTTGGTGAAAATGCAGGGTCTTCTGATGACCTTAGCGACAATAACAATGTTTTTATTGGCTATAATGCCGGCAACTCAAATACATCAGGATACAACAATACAGCCATCGGATTCGAGGCTATGAAAGCGGTAACAGATGGCACATATAATACTGCATTAGGCCATTATGCTTATCTAACCGGCAACTATTCAAACTCAACTGCACTGGGCGACGGAGCTTCTATAACAGCCGACGGTCAGGTTCGTATCGGCCATAACGTTTCAAGCATTGGTGGCCCGCAAAGCTGGACCAATACTTCCGACGGACGATTTAAAACCGATGTTACTGAAAATGTACCCGGTTTGGCATTTATTGAACAGCTTCGCCCGGTAACTTATTACCTTGACGTGGAAAAGCTGGATGATTACACTGGTGTATCAGCAGAATACAGAAACGACCCTGTTGCAGAACAAGCCGCTTCTATTGCATCTTCACAGTTGCGTACCGGTTTTATTGCCCAGGATGTTGAAAAAGCAGCCCAATCGGTTGGCTATAATTTTAGTGGTGTGGATACCCCTAAAAACAGCAAAGATGTTTACGGTTTGCGTTATGCCGAGTTTGTCGTGCCTTTGGTAAAAGCCGTGCAGGAACAACAGCAGACCATCGAAACACAAAACCAACAAATGGAATTGTTAAAGAAAGACAATGTCGAACTCAAAGCCCGGCTGGACAGATTAGAGAAACTTGTTGAAAAAGCAAATTAATTGTGTATTGCAATCAATTAGCCACAAATTCACAGATGAAAGAATTCACCCTCAAAGAAGGTGGACTTGAATTGCACCCATAGGGCGCCTCATCGAAATACGACTGGAAGAATGGAAGAAAATTGGAAGGAAGGATGATTTAGTGACTTCTTCCACCATTCCATCCTTCCAGTTATGAAATAAATATGTATAACGAAAAGAACATAACCACCATCAAAGAAGGTGGATTTCAAATGAATATTAAAACTAAAAAACCTTCTGTGAATTTATGGCTGTTTTTTAGCAGTTTCCACTGTAGTTTTATTCTTCCCGAGCGTATGCAAAAGATCCGCTGAAAGCAGATCAATACAAATAACCCTGCACAAAGTGCAGGGAAAACAATAAAAGAAGGCAACAGAACCCGAAAAGGGTTCAATACCACCAAAAGCTCACCTATAAAACTGAAAACTCAAAAAACCATCTGTGAATCTGTGGCTGTTCTCAGATAAATCTCACAATATTTTTCCGTACTACAATTGATTCAAAAAAATATAGAGGTCATCACCGGTGTGAAGCCCCAGTTTTTTGCGCAGGCGGTGACGCGCAAGTTTGACACTGCTAGGTGTAATATTAAGCACCGCCGCGGCTTCTTTAATGTTCAGGTTCAGACTGATCAGGGCAGCCAGGCGGTAGTCGTTAACACTTAAAGCGGGATTGATTGCCCTGAGGTTTTTATTGAAATCCTTGTTGATGCTTTCAAAGTACTTCTTAAACAGTTCCCAATCTTTTTCAATGCGTTGCATCTGGTTGATATCCTTGATGATCGACATAAAATCCATGGACAGCTTATCGGTACTGTTTTTTGAAAGTTTCTTTAGTTTCTCCCGTATATCAGTCAGTATGGTATTTCTTTGTGTCATGTTTAAGGCGTGGGTAGTAAGCTGTTTGGTTTTATAATTAATCTCAAAATTCAGCTCCCTGCTCAGCAATTCCTTATTGCGCAGATCAGCCTGAAGCAATTTCTTCTCAATCAGGCACAATTTCTTTTCCTTTTTCTTTTTCGATAAGTAAAAGGCAATCACAACCGTAAGCAGGACGATAGCAAGCAGTACCACAACAACAATCAATCGTTGGCGGCTTTGCAAAGCGGTATTTTTGGCATGTTCAATCCCGTTCAGTTTTTTCAGAAACACGATCTCGTTCTCTTTTCTTTCGGTCTCAAATTCCGTTTTCAGGTTTTGGATGTACTCCCTGTTTTCACGGCTGGTGATGGAATCTTTGATGGCCACATATTCTTCCAAAGAACCAAAGGCCCTGTGAAATTGTTTTTTGCCTTTATAGGCTTTCGAAAGCAAAACGTATTCCTCCATCTGCACCTCCAGGTTTCCGCTTTCTTTGGCCAGTTTCAAGGCCACATTACCATGCACGATTGCACTGTCATAAAGCTGCTGTTCCACAAACATCCGGCTCATCGCGTGATGCAGGCGACTGTTGTTGACACCGATGGCATTGTTGCTTTCGAGCGCCCTTTTGAAATACCGGTAGGCTTCCTCATATTTTTTCTGCTTACTCAGCAGCAGGGCCAGGTTTTGAAGCGCAATGGCCTGGTCCCTCGCATTGCCCATCTGAGTACTCAAAGCAAGGCTGTTTTTATAATGACGAATGGCAGCAAGTGTATCCCCGGTTTTTTTATCGACGATGCCAAGATTAATAAAACATTTCTCCATCAGGGCCGAATCCTTCTGCTGCCTTGCACCTTCCAGTGCTTCTTTCATCCATATTTCACTTTGCTCAGTGTCGCCAGTGGCCAGGTAAATACTCCCAATATTCAATTTACTTACAATTAACATTCTTTGTGGCGCATTGTAGGTATCCCTTATTTTTAAGGATTTAATAAAATAAGTCAATGCCGAATCGCTTTGACCGGTTTTGATGTAGGCCGATGCCGTATTGTTCAGTACCCTGGCAAAATCAAGATAAACAGCCGTGTCGGTTTTTATCTCCTCACCAAGCGTTTGGTAGTGTTGTCCCGCTTTTTTAAAATCGCTGACGGCAGCTTTGTAGTCCGCCTTCAGGTAGTGTACCACTCCCCTGTTCGAATATAATTTAATAATACGCATCGTATCCTGTACTTCCAGTGCTTTTTCCAATCCCGAATTCACAAAATACAGCGACGAATCGTATTGCCCCTTATTTTTATAAGCCAGGCCGATAATGATATCGGATTGTATGCGCTGCCCCTTTGTGGCCTCCTGATTGTGCCGTACTTTTTTTGCCAGGCTGATGGCGAGTGCATCATTCTTGCTTAAATTTTGATTGGCCTGTTGGATAAAAAGGTCGGGATTTGAAGGATTATTTGTTTGGGGAAATAAAACGTATGCAGCTAACAGGCTTATTAACAGAAGACTAAAACTTTTCATTGAATAATCTGGCATGTGAATGTTTCGGTTGTCGGGCAAAGCTAAAAATAAAATGAATTTCGATGATGATAACCTCAAGATAACCCGTTTTTTTTGCTTATCCGGTTTCTTCACCTTTAATTTGTATCCAGATTTTAAGAGCGAAAAGCCATGATCATCACCATCGTGAAAGACAACAAACTTTTTATCCAGTTCGACAGCCTGGTGAAAAACGGCAGCCTGCTGATAACCGATGGTAAACAGTACATCAAACAGCAGGACATCATTCAATCGGAATTTGAAGTAATTGATTTACCGGAAAAGCTGAAGAAGATTACTATTCAGATCGATTGGGATGAAACAAGAATAAACAGAACAATCAAGATCAGCTAAGCATCCATGACACTAATCAATTAAACACACTTCATATTATTCATTAAAAAAACCGACTTATGAAAATGAAAACTTTACCTCCATCCGAAGCAGCCAAAAGACTGCTGCTCTTTATTGTGCTTGTACTGTTAACAGGCAGCCTCTCGGCCCAGGTGGGCATCAATACCGATGGGTCAACCCCCAACAGCTCGGCCATGCTCGACATCAAGAGCGATACAGCCGGTTTGCTGATCCCGCGCATGACAGCCACCCAGCGCGATGCCATCAACAGCCCCGCGGAGGGACTGATGGTTTTTGTGACCGACGACAATACTTTTTACTATTATACCGGCTCTGTCTGGACACTCATCTCGGGCGATACCGGTTCGTGGGCTACTGCGGGACAATACCTCTACCCCCTTGACAGCAATTACAATGTGGGCATCGGCACCTCAACACCGGCCGGTAAATTCCAGGTAGCTACACGGTATTATACAGGCACTTATGGTGCTGACGTTTGCAGCGGTGGTACGGCTGCGGCCAGCGAATCTTATACCGGCCACGATGCCGCCAATGCTTTCGATAACACTTCTTCCACCTATTGGAGCAACAACGACAACATACCCGCCTGGGTACAATACGACCTCGGCGATGGAAACGAAAAACGTGTTTCAAAATACAGGCTCTATTTTGACGCGACAGGCGGCTTCGACAATTCGCCCAATGCCTGGACTTTCTCGGGTAGTAATGATGGCTCGGCCTGGACCACCTTCGATACGCAAACGGCACAGGGCTGGACGGCGACAGGGTGGAAAGAATACATTTTTACAAATACCAACCACTACCGTTACTACCGCCTCAACATTACCGATAATAAAAACAGCGGGACAAGTCCGGGCGATAATTATGTTTTTGTTCACGAAATGGAACTGATGGAAGAAAGTCTGACCAATGATGCCACCTTCACGGTGATTGACAACAAAGTGTGCATTGGTACCGCTTCACCCAGCCAGACACTGGAGGTAAATGGTACTTTCAGTTATACCGATGGCAATGAGGGCGCGGGAAAAATAATGATTTCCGACGCTTCCGGTACCGCCTCCTGGGCCGATGGCGCCACCGTAAATGCCGGTGGATGGACCGTAAACGACAATTTTATTTACAATATTGGCGATTCGGTGGGCATCGGTACGGCCACCCCGGGCGCCGCACTCGATGTACACGGCCGCATTGAGCAAAACGGTACAGGTAATTCTGTATTTTTAGGTAAACAGGCAGGCGCCAATGATGATCTTACGACTAACAGAAACTGTTTTGTCGGCTACTACACCGGAAGGTTCAATACCAGCGGTAGCTATAATACCGCTTATGGCGAAAGTGCATTGTTATATAATAAGGCCAACTCAGGTTCCGTTGCAATGGGCTACCATGCCATGATATATGCCGATAACCGGACAAGCGGCAGAACAACCTACAATACCGCCGTAGGTTACGAAGCCCTGCGGGGAAGCACAACACTAGCTAACAATACCGGGCAATACAATACCAGCATGGGTTTTCGGTCTTTATGGGCAAATAAATCAGGTTCGTACAATACTGCCATTGGCGTAAGTGCACTCCAAAGCAATACAACAGGGGCGTATAATACCGCCAGTGGATATACGGCTCTCCTACACAGTTCAACGGGCTCCGGAAATACAGCAGATGGTAACCGGGCACTATATAACAATACAAGCGGTAACAACAATACGGCTACCGGCGACAGCGCGCTTTATTCCAACAAAGCAAACAGCGGTTCAGTGGCATTTGGCAAAAGGGCCATGTTGTACGCCGATAGCAGGACAAGTGGCAGAGACACCTACAATACCGCCATTGGTTACGAAGCCCTAATGGGCAGCACAACAGCCGCCAACAATACCGGGCAAAACAATACAAGCGTTGGGTATCAGGCGTTAATGTCAAATACAACAGGAGGAAGAAATTCAGCAAGCGGGTACGTAGCGCTATCTAGCAATACGAGCGGAGAATATAATACTGCCTTTGGTTATGGCACGCTTTATTCCAACAAAGCTAACAAAGGTTCTGTTGCGATCGGTTATAAAGCCATGGAAAATGCCGATAACAGAACAACAGGCCGCACAACCTACAATACCGCCATCGGTTACGAAGCCCTGCGGGGCAGCACAATTGCAGCCAACAATACCGGGCAAAATAATACGAGCATTGGGTCTCAGGCGTTAATGTCGAATACATCTGGTGATTATAATTCAGCCTCTGGGAGTTCAGCGCTCAATCAAAATACATCTGGTGATTATAATTCAGCCTTTGGGAGTTCAGCGCTCATTCAAAATACAACAGGAGATGATAATTCAGCCTTTGGATACGCAGCTCTTTATTTTAATAGCACAGGAAATAAAAATACTGCTTATGGAATATCTGCATTGTATAACAACAGGGCCAACTCCGGTTCCGTGGCAATTGGTTTTCATGCTATGTTGCGTGCCGATAACAGGACAAGCGGAAGAGATACCTACAATACTGCCGTCGGTTACGAAGCCCTAATGGGGGGCAGCGCAACACTAGCCAATAATTCCGGGCAATACAATACCAGCATGGGCTACCAATCGCTATTGAATAATAAAGGTGGCGATTGGAATACAGGCGTAGGGTCTAAGGCATTGGTGGCGAATACATCTGGGCATGGAAATTCAGCCTTAGGACATTACTCTCTTTATAGTAATACAACAGGATACGATAATGTTGCTATAGGTAGTACTTCACTTGCTTATTGCCAAACTGGCTACCAAAACACGGCCATTGGACAAAATGCCTTTTCGACAAGCTCTAACTATTATAACTCCACTGCTATTGGATATAATGCGCAAATCTATGCCAGTAATCACATTCAGCTTGGCGATGATTACGTAAACTGGATAGGAGGCCATGCGCCCTGGACCAACACTTCCGATGGCCGCTTCAAACGCAATGTAGAAGAGGGTGTTCCGGGCCTGGATTTCATCCTCAAACTGCGGCCGGTTACCTATACCTGGGATTTGAAAGCATTGGACCGCTACATCGGTGTACCCGATTCTATTTCTGACAAATCGGCTACCGAACGCGCTATACAGGAACAGACCCTCCACACCGGATTTATCGCACAGGAGGTAGAAAAAGCCGCCAAGGCAAGCGGCTACGATTTCGATGGTGTTCACCACCCCGCCAACGAGCACGACCCTTACTCGCTGGCCTATGGCGAGTTTGTTGTACCGCTTGTAAAAGCCGTACAGGAGCAGCAAAACATGATCATAAAACAAAAGTCTGCTAATGAAGCACAACAACAAACCATCGAAAAGCAGCAGCAAACCATCCGTAAACTGATGCAACGCCTCGACAGGCTGGAGAAAATGATGGAGACCAAATAAAGAATATGCCGGGATGCAGGGCCGTGTGTCCCGGCAATCATACCACAAGTTTCTCATTTTGCATCAGCTAATCAACCGGAATTTGAAGCAAATGATTTACCGGAAAAGCTGAAGAAAATTACCATTCAAATCGATTGGGATGAAACAAGAATCAACAGAACAATCAGAATTAACGAAGCATCCATAACACAAATCAGTTAAACATTCTTTATGAGACCTTTACAAAACTTCTAAAAACTGTCTTTCTGAGCACAGCGAAGAATCTTAATGGTCAGTAATTCAGCTATGTAAAGATTCTTCTCCGAAGGAGTCCTTTGGACACTCCGTTCAGAACGACAAAATCCTATGTTTTGTAAAGGTCTCTTTATACTATTCATTAAAAAAACCGACTTATGAAAATGAAGACCTTTACTCCAACCGAAGCAGCCAAAAGACTGCTGCTCTTTTTTGTGCTTGTACTGTTAACAGGCAGCATTTCGGCCCAGGTGGGTATCAATACCGACGGGTCAACCCCCAACAGCTCGGCCATGCTCGACATCAAGAGCGACACGGCCGGTTTGCTCATCCCGCGCATGACAGCCACCCAACGCGATGCCATCAACAACCCCGCGGAGGGACTGATGGTTTTTGTGACCGACACGCAAAGTTTTTGGTTTTACAATTCCGGCACTTCTTCATGGGTTGAATTGAAAGATTCAGTAAGCACGAATACCTCTGAACTTGCCGATGATGACAATGACACAAAAGTAATGGTGGAGAGATATGCTGATGAAGACATTATCCGGTTTAACATGAGTGGCACAGAGTATTTCAACATGAATCAAGGCCGGCTGAATGTTAACGGAACCGGCCTCTCTGTTTTTCTCGGCAATGGTGCTGGTGCCGGTGACGATTTATCTAGCAATAGGAATGTCTTTGTGGGTAACATGTCAGGTCATGCAAATATAAATGGATATCGAAACTCAGCAATTGGCGCCTATTCGCTTTATACAAATACAACAGGCAGTTTAAATACAGCAAATGGGTATTATGCCTTATACTATAATACAAGCGGTACAGGAAATACGGCAAATGGAAATTTTTCTGCCTATCACAATACCTCTGGTGAAAATAACACAGCTGATGGACGCAATTCACTTTTCTATACTAATACCGGAAACAACAATACTGCCAGTGGATATCAATCATTGTTTGGGAATAACACCGGAAGTTCAAATGTGGCTGTGGGTGTAAGTACTTTATATCACAATGGTACAAGAAGCAATCTTGTGGCAGTGGGCGATTCAGCCCTTTTTAACAACGGTTCAGGTGCGTCAGGTGAAAATCAGGCACTCCGTAATACCGCCATTGGTTCTAAAGCACTTTATTCGAATACAACGGGTAACGACAACACTGCAAATGGTTTTCAAACGCTTTATTCGACTGTTTCAGGGTCTCAAAATACGGCTGTTGGTAGCAAAGCACTTTATGGCAACAGTACGGGCAATCACAATACAAGTGTTGGGTATCATGCGTTAATGTTGAATACAAATGGCAATTATAATTTTACTGGTGGAGCTTTCGCGCTTAATTCTAATACAGAAGGTGATTATAATTCTGCCGGTGGAGCTACAGCGCTTTATAATAATACACTAGGAGATGCTAATACTGCTTTCGGTGAAGGTGCATTGTATCATAATAAATCCAACTCCAATTCCGTTGCAATGGGCTACCATGCCATGTACTATGCAGATGACCGCACACTCGGCAGAGCAACGCAGAATACCGCCATCGGTTACGAAGCCCTGCGGGGTAGCTCAACAGCCGCCAGTAATTTCGGGCAAAAAAATACAAGCGTAGGGTATCAGGCATTAATGGAGAATACAAATGGTGATAAAAATACTGCCAGTGGAGTTGAAGCACTTAGGTCGAACACATCTGGCGATTATAATTTAGCCAGTGGTGCTGAAGCACTTATGTCGAACACATCTGGCAATTATAATTCAGCCGGTGGAGTTTCTTCGCTTACAAATAACACAACAGGAGGTCAGAATACTGCTTACGGCAATAGTGCATTGAAAAACAACAAGGCCAACTCCGCTTCCGTTGCGGTGGGCTACCAGGCTATGTTTTTTGCCGATGACCGAACAAGCGGAAGAACAACATACAATACAGCCATTGGTCTCAGAGCCTTGCGGGGCAGCTCAACAGCCGCCAACAATACGGGACGATATAATACCAGCGTTGGATATCAGGCGTTAATGGAGAATACAAATGGCAATAATAATACTGCCAGTGGAGTTGAAGCCCTTAGTTCGAATACATCTGGTGATGATAATTCAGCTTTTGGAGAAAGTGCATTAAATAGCAACAAGGGCAACTCCGGTTCCGTTGCCATGGGCTACCATGCTATGTTGTATGCCGATGACCGGACAAGCGGCAGAACAACCTACAATACCGCCATCGGTTACGAAGCCCTGCGGGGTAGCACAACAGCCGCCAACAATACGGGGCAATACAACACCAGTGTTGGGTATCGGTCGCTCTACTCAAACACCACAGGAAATCACAATGTCGCAAATGGATATAATGTGCTTACAGCAAATACAAGCGGGTACTATAATACGGCAAGCGGTTATAGTGCACTTGCCGGCAATATTACTGGGAATTTTAATACGGCAAGCGGTCATTTTGCACTTTCCGGCAATACTAATGGGGATGGGAATACTGCTTTTGGTAATAGTGCATTGTATAATAATAGCAGCAACTCCGGATCTGTTGCTGTGGGCTGCAAAGCCATGTTATTTTCCGACAACAGAACAGCCGGACGCATAACCTACAATACGGCCATTGGTTACGAATCCCAACGGGGCAGCTCAACGCCATCCAACAATACAGGGCGATATAATACCAGTGTTGGATATCAGTCATTGAGTTTAAATACAACAGGTGACTATAATATTGCAATTGGTAGTACTACTTTACTATCATCATCCGGTGATGCAAACATTGCAATCGGTACTTCTGCCCTGAAATACACAAACGGCAGTTACAATATTGCGCTGGGGTACAATGCAGGTATTGGTCTGACAAGTGGTAACAGAAATATTCTCATCGGTTATGATATTAGCAATCCTGTAAGTAATAGCAGTAGCAATAGGATGAGTATTGGTAATATTATTTTTGCCAATGGAATTGACGGAACCGGTACAGTAATTTCGTCGGGTAATGTGGGCATTGGTATTTCCAATCCGGCATATCGTCTGCATGTTGTTTCAAACAGTTCCAATGCAACAATGGCACTCAGGCAGAATGGCGATGGTTCAATTTTGAAAGCTTATGACGAAGATAATGATGAAGTATGGAATGTTACAAAAGGTTCCATGTGGTTTTATAATGGTGATCATCATCATACACTCGCATTCCATTCTTACGATAATACTCCGTCAAGTGCAGGAAGTATAGTCCTGTATAATGCAGCCGGAACATCAGCTACAATTGTTCTGGATGGTGATTATGATGGCGATGGAAGAATAACAACCCAGGAATTACGTATTACCGGCGGCAGCGATCTATCTGAATTCTTCGAGTTGACTGACGTGGACAACATTGAAAAAGGCATGGTGGTTTCAATTGATGAAAACAACCCGGGGCACCTAACCGTTTCAAACACAGCTTACGATAAAAAGGTTGCCGGCATCATCAGTGGCGCCAAAGATATCAAGCCCGGGCTCATCATGAGCCAACAAGGGACTATTGCCGATGGCGAACACCTGATTGCACTTTCGGGAAGGGTATATTGCATGGTTGATGCGACGGAAAACCCGGTTGAAATTGGCGATATGTTGACCACCTCGGAAGTACCGGGTCATGCCATGAAAGTAAATGATTTTGACCAGGCCCGTGGAGCTATCATTGGTAAAGCAATGACTTCATTAAAAACAGGTAGAGGACTCGTATTGGTTTTGGTCAGCCTTCAATAAAAAAAACCAAGATAATGAAAAAAATAATCATATCAATAAGCATTTTAGCTATTGCGCTATTTTGGGTAATTAGAAAAAATGATACTCACCAACCTGAGCCAAAACAGGAAACTGAAGAGGAGGCTACCAACACTGGTTTTTTTAAGTACCGGATGGCCTCACGGGCTGGTAAAGACGGAAAAATTCCATTTAATGCTTTAATAAAAGCAAAACGGCATATTGACAGAATGCCGAAACCTTCCGGCAGGGATGCGGGATTATGGGAATGGGACTGGCTGGGCCCCTCAAATATTGGTGGCAGGATAAGAACAATCCTTCCCGACCCCAATAATTCCAATGTACTTTGGACAGGCTCTGTCTCCGGAGGTATCTGGAAATCAACGAATGCTGGAGCCTCATGGAGTCCTGCCGATGACTTTATGACGAGCCTGGCGGTAACTTCTATGGTATTCGACCCCTCATCTACCAATATTATGTATGCGGCAACAGGAGAAGGATTTGGTAATCATGATGGCCTGCCAGGAGCAGGTATATTGAAAAGTACGGATGGTGGCCTTACTTGGAATCAACTGTCAAGCACGGACAACAGTAACTTCAAATGGGTTACCCGACTTGCCGCCCACCCCAATTCAGACAGTGCCGGCGTACTTTATGCAACTACAGGTTCTTCCCATGTTTTTAAGACTACGGATGGAGGTGCAACCTGGGTTAATAAACTAAACACTTCATCGGGTGGCCGTGATGTAAAAATTGATCCCAATAACCCTAACGAAATACTGGTTGGCTGTTCAAACGATGCCTATATGTCGACGGATTATGGTGAAACATGGACAAAACTCTCAATAGGAGGTTCCAAATTACCTGTCGATCCGGGCAGGTGTGAGGTGAGTTTTTGCCCGTCAAATACCAGCAAACTTTATATATCAATTGACAGTGTTGGTGGTCAATTATGGTCGTCAAACGATAACGGCAATACATGGTCTCTTAAAAATACAGGATCAAATTATCTTGAAACACAAGGTGGGTATGATCACACTATCTGGGTTTGCCCTACGAATAGCAACAAACTGGTAGTCGGGGGCATGAACTTTTTTAGAAGTACAAACGGTGGAACAAATCTTACTAAAATAAGTAGTAAATTTGATTATCATTATAATGGTAGTTGTATTTCCGTTCATGCTGACCAGCATTGTATTATAGAAGCATCAGACTTTGACGATTTATCTAACCCCAGAGTATATATATCCAGTGATGGCGGAATTCAAAAAACTGACAATATATGGACTGTTTCGGAAACATCAGGATGGGTTAACCTTGTGAATACATCATTGGGTATCACACAGTTTTATAGTGGTGCAGCAGCTAACGATGGAAGTATAATTATTGGAGGAACACAAGATAATGGGACAAATAGATATCGTGCAAGTGGCTCATGGAGTGGACCTGATGCATGGAAACATGTTTTCGGTGGAGATGGTGGTTGCGTTGCGATAAACTACAATAATACAAACATCCTTTTTACGGAATACACAAATCTAGAAATCTTAAAAAGCGTTAATGGTGGAGATCAATTTTCCTTAGCAACAACAGGTTTAGGTGATGCAACAATTAGAAATCGCAGCCTGTTTATCTCTCCCTACGTAATGGATCCCAACAACCCCGATTATCTGGTTGCCGGAGGCTCACGAATCTGGAGAACCACCAACGGTGCATCAAACTGGGTTAAAATACGAGATGAAATCGGATATAGCATACATAACGGGGATACGACCTATGTAAAATGCAGCGCGATTGATATTGCTGAGGGAAACTCTTCCAAAATCTGGGTAGCTTATAATAACGGTAATATTGCTATGACAACAAATGCAGGAGCAAGTTGGACAAGGGTGGACAACAATAGTTCCTCTATGCCACACAGATACGTTACCGATATTGCTATTAATCCTAATAGTTCGGACGAGGTATTTGTAACTTTTGGTGGTTATTTTAATAATGATGTTTGGTACACAGCCGATGCCGGGGCCACCTGGGAAAACAAAAGTGGCACACCACCAAACGATTTACCTGCAATTCAGGTTAATACGGTGAGGTATCATCCATCTAATTCTTTTTGGATTTATA